>ERZ651776.338-NODE-338-length-68471-cov-19.663494_pt1 | contig 68471 bp, 55 predicted proteins | sample MGYA00514761_ERZ651776 | MGnify/ENA metagenome assembly ERZ651776
TTAAACAACCAAGCAGTTGGAATGCGTATGACCATCCAACAAGGTTCTATTGGCGGAACAACGGTTTATCAAGAAACATTTTTACCCACAACCAATGCGTATGGTTTAGTAAACCTAGAAATAGGAAATGGAACAGTTGTTAGTGGAGACCTTACAACCATTGATTGGTCAGCAGGACCTTACTTTATAGAAACAGCAGTTGATGTTACAGGAGGAACGAGTTATGTAGTAATGGGGACTAGCCAATTGATGAGCGTACCGTATGCATTGCATGCAAATACTGCAGAAAACGTAACGAATGATTTAGTTGACGATGCTGATGCTGACCCAACGAATGAAATGAATACTGGAGTAGTATTAAACGGAACAGCTTTGGAAGTTACTGATGGCAATGGAACTATTGTAACCGATCTTTCTTCATTGCAAGATGGCGTGAATGATGCAGATGCAGACCCAACGAACGAAATGAATGCTGGAGTCGTGCTAAACGGAACAGATTTGGAAGTCACAGATGGCAATGGAACCATTGTTACTGACCTTTCTTTATTGCAAGATGGTGTGAATGATGCCGATGCCGACCCATTGAACGAATTACAAGCATTGTCTCTGTCAAATGACACGCTTTACCTAAGTGATGGGAATAACGTGTACATGGGGGATATTGGAGCAACAAATAATTCCGGGGCAGGTGGAAGACCATCAATAGGAGGTACCTGTACTGGTGGTTGTTGGTCATTACCGGGTTGGAACATAGGAGGTGGGACATTTCTTGGTCATGATCTTAATCCGGGGTGTGGTTTTATCCCTATTTATATTGATAAGCAGACTTCATTTCAAAGTATTGGAGGTGTTTTTAACGCAACAAATCTTTGTAGACTAGCTATTTATTCATGGAACGATGGGGTTCCTGATACGCTGATTGTTGACTTCGGTTTGACACCTGGTGGTCCAACTCCGACGATAGTCAATAGTTTTTCATTACAACAAGGGTTTTATTTCATTGCAGTCGGAACTGATAATGGTGTTACCTCCGGTGGGCTTGAGCTTGACGCGTACACTTCTCCTGTGTCAGGTAAAACTTGGCATATGGGGCAAGCGCACTCAAATAAAGTAGTTCTTCTCCAAACAGGTACTGAATTTGTCGATTACACAGCAGGGTTTCCTACTCAAATTATTGGACCTTTTACCAGTGGATATGATTTCTTCTATCCAATTCGACTTAGGGAGACTCCATAACGCAGATAAATAATAGTTGGGAACTTCGAAACTTTAATCACGGCTAATTTCAGAATGTAATTGATGTAGAGTGCTTAATTGGTTATAACAATTTGCTAAACGCTATAGATTATATTAGTCAATATATTACTATAGAGTTTATTTGTTTTATGGTGTGTCTAAATTTAAAGAATCAAATGGACTTTGTATTATTAATTGTAACTTGATTTTAAATTTCAGTTGTTATTGTGTTACATTTGTGTTTATGGCATTCAATAGCTTATAAATAACAGGATTTTAGATTCTGTATCGGAATTAAGCCAACCAAATTAAACTGAAATACAAACTACTAAAAAAAAAAAGAGTTAAATTTGTTTAATATCAAAGGCACTAAGCATCAATAATATGAACAGATTAAAAGTAATCTCCACCACAATGGTTTCTGTTGATGCGATAGAAATTGGATTACACATTCCTAAAAAGCTAAGAAAAAAATTTAAGTTTCAACCTGGACAGTATGTCACAATTTTATTAAACATAGATGGGAAAAGCTACTCTAGGAGTTATTCTATTTCTAAGTTATTAATAGATAATGTTCTCTCTATTTGTGTTAAAAGAGTTCCTGGGGGAGTTGTTTCTACATTCTTAACTACTAAAACTGTAATTGGTGACTACATTCTAGTAGACAATCCGACAGGTGACTTTTATCTAAGAAAGCCTTTTTGGAAGAGAAGTGGAGACATCATTTTTCTTACTGGCGGGAGCGGAATAACGCCAATGATTCCAATGATTCAGAGACTCATTGACTCAAATCATAAAGGAAATATCATACTGATAAATGCGAACAAAAGTAATGACTCAATTATATACCCAGAGCTAATTTCAACGTTTTCAGAAAAAGTAAAAGTAATTACGGTTTTAGAACAGAATAATACCCAAGAAGAAGATGTTCAGTTGGGCATGCTAACACAAGAGGTTATTAAATCAATACTTTCAGAATTAGAAATAAACTTGAAAAGGGCTACTTATTATTTTAGTGGACCACCTAAAGTTATTGAAAATGCAGATGGTGCAATTAAAGATCTTGGCGTAAGTGATAAGAGAATGTTTTCAGAGAAGTTCTTTTTAGAGAGTAAAAAATACGCCGATGGAAAGAAGCACCGAATTAGAGTTAGAGCTGAAAAGGCTTTTAACTCTGTGCAAGTAAATGAATTCACCAGCATATTGGATGCTTCTCTAGAAAGCGGCAAGCACTTGCAGTATAGCTGTAAGGCTGGACAGTGTAAAAAATGCTCCTGCAAATTAATAAGAGGATCAGTAAATCATGCCGGAGAAATAGTGAATAAGAAAAAAACTATTCTTGCCTGTCAGTCATTTCCATTAGCTGATGATGTAATCGTTGACTTTCATAAATCTTTTTTGGTTAAGATTTTCACAAACAGAAACTATTTGATGATGATTCTGTTTTTAACAGTAATTTCCTTGTTAATTGGAGTACGGCAATTGAAGGGCCCTCAAATCATTGCTTATGGGCCTCCTAATACAGGGCATGAAAACATTTCATGTATAGCCTGCCATCGAGATGAAAAAGGTTCAGTGAGAGAACAAATTCAGAGCAATTGGAAGCAGAATTCACATCATAATTCTGCTTTATATTTTGGCAAACTTCCTGTTACGAGTGATCAATGTTTGGATTGCCATCAACGCGAAAATGATAGGCATTCTATTCACAGATTTAATGAACCAAAATATGAAAGCGCTCGTGCCAAAATTCATCCAGAAAACTGTATTTCATGTCATTCGGAGCACCAAGGAAAAAGAGTGACAATAACAAATACAGGTTTTTGTATTAATTGTCATCAAAACTTGAGCGTTAAGAATGATCCAGTGATTCCTTCACATGAACGATTAATCAAAATGAACCAATGGGAGACGTGTCTGCAATGTCATGATTATCATGGAAATCATGTTAGAACTACTCCTCACGAACTTAAAGACACAATAAGCCGTAATAGTATTCTAGAATATTTTGACGGTGGCAAAGACCCATTTTCAAACAAAAAGAAATACAAAGCAATTAAAAAGTAATAAGATGAATAAAAGGTTATTAGGAACAGTAATTGTGTTTATATCTCAATGCTTTTCAAGTTCAGCTCAATTGACACTTGATGGAGAAATTAGACCACGAGCAGAATATCGTCATGGTTATAAGAGCGTTGCTGATTCAAATCAGGCTTCAGCTTTTAGTGTTGATCAACGAACACGATTAAATGCTCATTACATTGTGAATGACTATGAATTCTATGTATCTATTCAAGACGTTCGTACGTGGGGAGCCAATTCTCAACTCAATGCTACCGATGGCTTCTTGCATATTCACCAGGCTTGGGCGAAAGTAAATTTCAATAAAAAAGCAGGGCTAAAGCTAGGGCGCCAAGAAATTTCATACGATGATCAACGAATGATGGGAGCTGTTGGATGGTTGCAACAAGCCCGAAGTCATGATGCTGCTATAATGCAATTTAAAGGTGATAAAACACAATTGGATGTCGGTATTGCATATAACCAAAATGGTCCAGCAATGATTGGCAATGATTATAATGTCTTGAATAGTTACCGTGATTTACACTACGCATGGCTAAACCGCAAAATTAGTGACAAGATTCAATCAAGCCTATTAGCGATGAATGTGGGACAACAAGTTTATTTCACGGATGCTTCAGGTGATGTGTCCTCCTCAATGAAATACATATTAACACTTGGAACACACACTAAATTTAATTTAGGCAGGCTCAAATTGAACTTCAACGGCTTTTACCAAATGGGGAGCGCATTTTCAACCCCACATGTTGGGAAGTCTGCGTATTTAATTGGTCTCGATGCGGATTATACAGCCTGGAAGAAGATCAACTTCGGCTTCGGGTATGAAACTCAATCAGGGACAACGCAAACGGATACGACAGAAGCATATGCTCAAACTTCAAGGGTTTTCAATCCATTTTTTGGTACAAATCACAAATTCAACGGTCTTATGGACTATTTCTATGTAGGGGACAGTCATGGAAATGTTGGGTTACAAGACTTGTATTTAAGAATGAAGTATAAGAAAGATAAATGGAATGTTGGTTTGGATGCCCACATCTTTTTAACCGGAATTGGAGTTGAAGTTCCCGACGGGATTCGATACAATAGTGCATTGAGTGAAGCGACGACACAAGCTGAAATCGATGAAGTTAAGACATCTCAGTATACAGACTACTTGCTTGGGTCTGTTTTGGGAACTGAACTTGACTTCTCATTTACATACAAGCTAAAAAAGTCAGTTACTCTGAAAGTTGGATACGCTCAGTTATTTGCCTCTGAAACGTTGGCAAGTTTAAAAGGGACTATATACACTTCAGGAGCAGATTCAGGACTAGGAAGAACAGACCAAATTAATAACTGGGGGTATATTATGTTTGTTTTTAAACCAACATTATTTAAATCAAAAGAAGAATGAGCAGAAAAAGTATTTTTATATTAGGGTTGATACTGGTATTTGTAACGTTTAATGTGTACTTGTTTTATAGTGCCCCTGAAGATGTTAATAACACTCGTGCAGAAGAAGTAGAGTATACGTATAGTAGTCAAGAGTTATTTACAATTTTAGCCGGAGTTAATGACAAGACGAGAACCCTCTATACAAAGAGCATTGTAGGGTCTGGGAAAAAGGCGGGCCTCAAATTTGATGAAAACTGGGAGTTGGACAATGTTGATGCAGGCCCTCTTCCTGCGTTGTTTTTGAGAGAAACATCCTTGCTTATTGAGAAAAGTCCTGTTGAACTTGGCTTGTATTTAGGCTCGGACTTTCCGATTTCCAAAGCGAATAAATTCGAAGGACTACAAAGTAAAAAGTTTCAACAGTTAAAGAAGGATGAGTCTCCTCAATTTTTCTTTGATAAGGCGAGTAAAAGAAATGTTGCGATGTTCCCTGATTTTGCATCTGCAAATGCTTGCGTTCAATGTCATAATAACCATAAGCAGAGCCCCAAAATTGACTGGGAATTAATGGACGTAATGGGAGCAACAACGTGGTCTATTTCTGCTGACTCATTGACGACCGACCAGTTGATGGAGTACATCAGCGTATATAAAAACTCTGCTCTTGATGTGTATAGTAGCTATCTGGATAAAGTAAAAGGATTTAAGGAAAGTGAAATTCCAAGTATTGGAGATCGCTGGCCGAGCGAAGGGTATTTTTTACCCAATGTCATGACTTTTACCGATAGCGTTGACAACCTAATTTCCAAACATTTATTAAATGACATTTTTAAGACTAGACTTCCTTAATAAGTTAGGGTTTACTCTAATTACTTGCTATCTGCTACAATGGTTGGTTCCGTTTGAGGTTGATCGGTTGCTCGAGCTTCAAACCAATGATGATTATAAATTTTGGTCTGGTTTAGCTTTAGCAACATTGTTCGCCTCTCAATGGACTTTAACTTATGCTAGAGTTGTACTTCAAAGGGAAGGGCAGGCATTTATTAAAGTCGTTAAAGCCCATAAAATTGTAGGAAGCCTAAGTCCTATTTTATACTATACTCATAGTTGTGATCCTGGCTACGGTTTCCTTTTTGTTCTCACCTTCATTTTCATTATAAACCATATTATTGCGAATATTAACCTGGATGGATTGACACTAACCATGTATAATGTTTGGCTTTCGATTCATATTTTTTTCTCCTTCGTAATTTTAATATTGGCCATTTCTCATATTGTAATTGTCTTTCAGTTTAAGTAATGGTTTTCAATTTCTTCTTCTAATTTAGAAGAATTGTCATAGACAAACTTAGTCTGCTATAATCTAACGTTCTAAAAAAAGAACCAAAGTAAACCAAAGATTTTTTACTATCTAATTTACAATTCGCATTCGAAATGTTTTTGATATGCCTCCTTGAACTCTTCTAATACTTCAAAGCCGCATTTGTCTGATATTTCAGCTAAATTCCCATACCCCGTTTCTATCATAATTTTAGCTTGCTCTAACTTAAACCTCAAAATGAACTCGTTAAAGGGCAAACCAGAAATTTCTTCAAGCTGATCAATAAAAGCTTTTGGGCTCATGTCCATTGCTTCGGAGAAAACGTTGCTAATGTCCGTATTCTTGGATTTAAAAAATCTATTCTGCTCAAAAATTAGCTTAACTTTTTTAATAAAAATAGTATCCTCATCGAAATGATTGGTATAAGCGGAAGCTTTTAAAATAGCCGTTATTTTCACAACTAAATCTCTTGTTCTAAAAGGCTTGTCCAAAAAATCGTTGCCTCCATTTTCAAGGATTTGAAGCTTAGCTTTTAATAAGGTGTGCGCTGAAAGCATTAAAATAGGAACAGTTAGATTTTTCATTTGTTTTCTGACATGCAAAACAAATTCAAAACCGTTCATTTTTGGCATCATTATATCAGAGATGATCAGGTCACAAACGTTGTTTTCCAAATAACGAACTCCCTCCAAACCATCAATACACATAGCAACATCATAATCAAGTATCTCGAGCATGTCTGCTAAGGATTCCCGACTTCCAAGATCATCTTCAATTACTAAGATTTTGATTTTTGCGTCCATCTTTTACAATATTCTAACCAGATAGGGTACTCTTTAAACAGTATCTGCACTATACCCATAAACCGTCGGGTTTTTCCCACCCATTGGCCTTAGATAAGTTGATAATTGACCTCTATGATGTATAATGTCATTGTGAAAAAACCAAACCATGTGCATTCTAGGAAGGGTAACAAATGATTTTCCTTTGATAAGTAACTCAACAGTTTCTTCTTCCCATTGCTTATCATCGAGACTTTCTAAAGATTTTTGAGCTTGCTCCCACAGCCCTTTCATTTTTAATGCAAGCTCTGACGGGTTTTCGAATGGAAACTCTAATTTTTCATCAAATTGTCCATTATTTATCATGAGATTAAAATCATATACATGAGCAACAATATGCTCCGCAAGTTCGTAAGCACTTCGATTTATAGGGTGCGGTTTATAATGCATTTTGTCAACAGGAATGGCATTAATGATGTCATATGTTGCTTTAAATTCATTATTAAAATAAGCTTTAAAAAAGTCTAAATTAGTCATAGGTTTAATTTTAAATTAAGTAACAGAATAAAGATAATAAATTTGTTTAATTTTAAGAAACGAATTTTGTCTTTCTTTTTTCATGCCTAATCGAAAAAAAAGCAGCCCTTGTCTAATTTTACGTGTTTTTTTGAAAGTAAAAACAGAATCAAAATTGTAATCCTTTATAGATTTCTGTGTTCAGGGAGAATTCAAGGCAATATGTAGATCAAATTTGAATCTATTGAGAGTGAATAATGGAGCAGAAGTATCTAATGAATATTTCTACACCAAGAAGATCAAAAAAAATCACCATTAGAAAAAAACAAGTGTTTTAGTTTGATTTAAGACAGCACATTAAATGAAAATGAGCAGAAAAAAATAAGCACGATTATTACATTCCTTCTATGATGGGCAGCAAAACTTTAATTTTTGTTCCCTTTTTTTCTACGCTTTGAATTTCTAAGGAACCATTCATAAGCTCTACATAAGTCTTTGCAATAGAAAGGCCTAACCCAGTTCCTTTATAGTTGTTCGTGTTTCCCCCTCTAAAAAAACGAGATCCGAGATTCTTTAAATCACTTTCAGGTATTCCAATCCCATAGTCCTCTATTATTATTTTAACCCATTGATCTTCTAATTTAATCGAAACTTTTGGTGGGGGCGATTCAGTAGAATACTTGAAGGCGTTACTAATCAGATTTGATAACGCATTGTCTAATAACTTTTCGTCTACCCTAATTAGTAAACTCTTTTTGTCTATTTCTAATTCAGCCTGTCTTTTATCTTTTTGAATAAAATTAAACCTATCTACGATCTCTATAGCTAAAGGAATTAAATCAATAATTTCGAAATTAGCCGCTTGTTTTTTTGAGTCAGCACTTGAAAGCAATAATATATTTTCCATTAAATCAGTCATTTGGCTGACTCCGTCAAAGATTCTTTCCGTGGATTTTATCAACGTATTTTTAGTTTGTAATTCTACTTTTGAGCCAATGGCATAAATTAATTCTGCACTATTTTGAATAGTAGTCATTGGAGTTTTAAATTGATGTGAGGCAGTTGCAATGAATTGTGATTTTAATATATTTAGTTCTTTCTCCTTCTTCAAAGAAACTTCTAATTCATTCCGAATTTTTTCTAGTTGCATCTGATTCTCACGAAGATCTGTTACATCAAGAATTACACCTATTGAGCCTTTGGGTTGCTTTAAGGAATCAACAAGAGGCATGCCAGCAATGTAATAACGCCCTGTTTTTCCATCTTTGTGAAGGAGGCTGGTTTCGTAAATTTCTTGTTTGCCATTTATTCTATTATCGATTCGTTCTTGCACCTCAGCTTCGACTTGCCCAAATATTTTTTTTACATTTTTACCAATCAAATCACTTTCCTGGTATCCTGTTTTATTGCAGAATTCTATATTTGTATTTAATATTATCCCATCATTATTTACACATAATACACCCAAATTAAAATCATCAAAAATGGAGAGATGAGGAAAATCACCACCCATTTTTTTTGCTTCTAATAACGTTTGTACTTTATCATTATTCAGCCATATTTTTAAAATGACTTCCAACAAAACAAAAGCTCCAAGCGTAATTAATATGCCAAGAACGTGATCATAATTCTTTAACCATAGAAGGGTTGCCAAAACTCCTGAAACGAAGATTAACAAATAGAGAGAATAAAACTTATTGTCTTTTAGGAAAATCATTCTTTAGACCAGCATTTAGTTGCAAAAAAAGTGAACAGGAAATTAAAACTTCTCAAAACGATCAAGCTTCTTTTAAATCAAGTTAAATATAAACATTTTGTTTGAAATTGAATATAAAAAAGTAGAACTTTCAACTGCGTTTAATGCATTTAAATCGAGGGTTGGGGTGGTTTTTTGCTATTCAACCGACTCTTACACGTCCATTAATTGAGACTATTTTAATTAATCGCGTCATGCTTTAATGCACACATCTTTTAGGTGAAGACTAAGCAAAACGGCTTGGCAGGCAAGCTTGTTTATTTTAGCAGTTGTTGTTTATAGTTACTTTATGTTTCATCAATCATCTTAAATGAAAAAAGATAATTTGAGCCTAAATCATTCTTGACTAGATCAAAATTCCCCTCTAATTGTTCGGTCAGCATTTCAATTAATTCAATCCCAAAAGATGCGCCTTCGGTTGTTTTCCATTTTCCATTATCAAAATAATTTAAAGTGAAAAATCCGGGATCAGCATTAATCTCACTAATGTTAACCTTAATGAGCGGCTCCTTATCACTTGCATCAAAAGCGTGTTTAATACTATTAGTAACTAACTCCGTTATAATTAAAGCTAGAGGAACTATTGATTTCATCCCCACCTTTTCAACGCTTGTTTGTAGATCAAAAGTAATTTTAAATTCTGGTGAGGTAGAGTTTTTTAAACCAGCTACTAAAGCCAATAAATATTCGTTCAGGTCAATCTCACCTAGATTATCTTTCTCATACATTCTTTGATGAATCAGGGCCATGGTCATAATTCTATTAATCGCATCCTCAAAATGTATTTTGGTTTCATCCGAGACAGTCTTTCCGGATTGCATTCTCAATAAACTAGTAATTACTTGAAGATTGTTTTTTACACGATGATGAATTTCTTGAAGTAAAACCGTTTTTTCCTTCACGAGTTTCTCAACAACACTTTTCTCCCCAGTAATTTTTTCGTTCGCCATTTTCAGTTCGGATTCAGCCCTTAAATTTGTCGACAAGAATTGATTGACGATGTAACCAATAATCCCACAACAAAGCGCAAATTCTAGAGTCATTCCCAATGCTTGTCCAAGAGAAATGGCTTCAATACGTAAGATGTTTTCATAGAGAAAAAACACAAAATATAACCCTATTGAAATTAAATTCGCAAGAATAAAAAAGAAACCCCAATTTTTTCCAAGCGTAAAAAAAGCATACAAAGCAATTATCAAAATCCAAAAGGGCTCAATGTAATGTATAGAATTTGGAAGGAGAAAGATTGAAGTGTTCACCAAAAAACAACTACAAATCGTCAACATTCTCGCCACACCCTTGTATTGTCGCTTTAGGAAAAGCCAATACGTTGCCACAACGGTAAAAAAAGCACCAATACCGTAATGTAAGGCAAATCTAGGCTCTACAATTAAGAAAAAGCAGAATATTAGGAATAAAAAAAGGGCTAATACGAGCGTAATGTTCCATGTCAAGTCGAATCTTGCTTTTTCGTAATAGTCTGTAAATGTTGTCTGAGGGGGCTTTAAAAACGCTAGCATATAAAATAAAGATAAATAAAAAGGGCAGAACTGTGTGTTTTGAATTTAAAAAAGCGGCTCCACTTAGGATTGACTTCCCTTATGATCTCGATAGTTGAGAGGTCAAACTTACTAGTCGATCTTTCAAGAATACTGAAAATGGATGTTCCGCTTAAGGAGCTCTATGGATTAGAATTCAAAGAAGACCTAGCCATTGAATAGTATGCCGAAGTTACGCGAGACTATTATTTTACTTTATTCTTTCATAATTATATTTTGTATTTTCACCCTTCATCAATAAATAAAATGGGGAAATATATTATTGTAGTTGTACTGATAAACCTGCTCATATCTTGTATTCCAGTAAAGGCAATTTTTTTAGGAAGCCCCGACTCGAAGGATTTAAAACGTTTCCCGAATCATACCATTGAAGCTAGCTTGGATTGCTTTGAATTTGAGCGCGGCGACCGGCAAGACTTCAGTGTCCAGGTCAATGATTGGAGTAAGGATATACCCTATTTTTTGACATTGAATGAGCTTGTAATTAGCCATCCTGTTCGCAGTTTTCTTATTATTCAGAACGATTCTATTAAGTATGAGTTCTATCGAGAGGATCTCGATAAATTAGATCTTCACCCGTCTTATTCCATGGCGAAGTCGTTTACTTCAGCATTGTTGGGAATAGCAATTGACGAAGGATTAATTCAAAGTATTGATGACTCCTTGTTGACCTACCTGCCTGAGCTTAAAGACATTGAACGATCAGATGAATTAAAGATAAGACACCTCTTGAATCATACTTCTGGTTTCGAGCCAAGTTTGATTTTGGATATAAATATTTATTATGGACGTAACATCAGCAAGCAGCTAAAGCATATAAAAATCACGACAACGCCAGGAACTAAACAAGAATATATCAATATGAACACGCAGTTAATAGGGATTATTCTGAACCGTGTTACCGGTTCGTCAGTTGCAAACTATATGGAAGAAAAAATCTGGAAACCAATCCAATCTTGTGCAGATGGTATTTGGTCAACAGACAAGAAGAATGCACTCGAGAAGACTTTTTGCTGTATCGGAGCCACGACTCTTGATTATGCTAAATTTGGTCGATTATTCCTCAATGAAGGAGCTTGGAATGGAAAGCAAATCATTAGTAAGAGCTGGTATAATGATTGTATTAAACGTGACACAACTGAGGGCAGCAGCTGGAATTACAATAATTCATGGCATATTGGCCTGAGAGAATACGGTGATTTCATGGCTATTGGTTTATATAAGCAACACATTTACATCAACCCTAAAAAGAACTTGATTATAGTAGTACTGAATGACAAGGATGATAAGCTTCTTGCTGAACGGTTGAACTGGTGGTACATTTTTCGGCAAATTGCCGATGAAATTTAAGCAATCGGCATTCTTAATGTAAAAAGGCTTCCTGTTTAGGAAAGCCATTTTCCCCTTGTAACCTCTAACATTAGTTGCGCCAAAAACTTAAGAAATAGTATTTGACCACCTTTGAATAACACCCAAAGCAGCACTTTCTCCTGAAAGCATAGCGGCATTTAATGATCCGTTTAACACTGTATCTCCTGCTAAAAACAAGTTACAATTTAGACGTGTTTCTGACGGTAGTTCCTTATACTTCAGACTTGCTAATTTCGGCAAAGCCATTGGTATATCATATTGCTTAATCAATCGAACTACATTAATGTCACAATAATCCTTTAATTCGCTTTTAACACGCATAACGAGTTCTTCTTGTGAAAGGTTTTGGTCATCAATGATTGTCACTGAAAGCAATTCCTTTTTTCCTTTTGAAAAGCATTTTAAACTTGTATTGTAAGAAATGTTGTTTATCAATGCTCCTTTTTTAGCTATCAGGCCAATCAAACTCTTGCGAATAACTTTATCTTCCGTTTCAAAATATAGGTTATGACACGACCTCCATTCCATTGGGTGTCTATTCAGTGCTTTAAATAAATTACTTGCCTCAGTAGCAACTATTGTATAATGGCTTTCTAATTTCTTCCCATCAACTAAGGTTATTTCTTCATCTTCTATTGTTGCGACTTTCGTGTTAAATTTAATTGTCGTTAGCTTTAATTTTTGACTCAATTGTTTTGGAATAGCCTCCATTCCCTTTCTTGGTATTGCAGCGCTTCCTTCACCAAACATTTTAAAAACAAATTCAAACATTCTACTGGATGTTTCGAGTTTCGTTTCAAGAAAAATTCCGCTAAAAAAAGGCTTAAAAAACGCGTTGATTATTTCCGATGAAAAACCAAAATCTCTTAGGTATGAAAATGTAGACTGCTCTTTATCAGAGAATATTTCTAACAGACTTTTTTTCTTTAGGATAGAATTTAATTTCAGAACGTTAAATTTATCTGAAAAACTCCCTATTCCAGAAAACAGTGTTGAAAAGAACAAAGACAGATCTTTTAATGGATTTCCAATTGTTTTTTGTGCCTTATTTTTAAAAATAGTAGCACCAGGCAAAAACTCTTGTAATTCCAATTCCTGAAAATCAAGGTGTTTCTTTGCTTCTGGGTATGCCGTTAAAAGAACTTGATAGCCATGGTCCAATTGATAGCCATCTATTAAATCCGTTTTCACTCTACCACCCACTTTATCTGTTGCCTCCAAGATGACAGGAGAAAAACCGTTCTCTTCAAGAACCTTAGCAGCGATTAAGCCACTAATCCCTGCCCCTATAATATGTATTTTAGTTTCTAGTTTATCCATTCTATATTCGCGCTCATTTAATTTGACCAGCAATTAAGAGTTACTATATAATTTTATAGTTCATGTTTAAGAAAGCTATTTTCAAATCGTTCATTTTATCAAAAAACTTCTTATTGTCCCGATAATATTTGTCTTTTCTAAGCTTAATAAATTGTCCATTGGAATGAACACTAAAAGTTTGAGTGCTAAAAATGGCCATTAATCGGTAAGGTACGATCCAAGAATATCGATCTAGCCTGTTGCTAAAATGAATCACAATACCTTTTGGTCTTAATTCAACGCTTGCGAAATTAGCATCTATTTCTTGCATGTTTTTAGGCTTTAATAGAGGGCTTAGCTCTTCGATAACTAACCTTCGGGAACCTACTCCTTGCATTTTTAGTTTTTCTATAAAGGGATATGATTTCCCGAGCAAGCGATTGACCTCTTTAACATAATCTTCATTTTTATAACTTGTATTGAATAGCATTTTTGTATTTTTTCTAATTACTTATTGATGACAAGTATCGTCTACCATTCTCTAAGTGTTTATTCCGAGTTTCTTCTGGCATTTTGTCAAACATTCGAACGAGCATCCCTAAACGCGGGTTCGACAAGAAGAATTCACGATGAGCATGCATAAAACGCCAGAATAATCCATCCCAAACATTTTGCCATTCACCTTTCTTATAATTACTCATTTTCATTATGTAATTACTTCCACTTATATATGGTTTTGTTGCCATTAAACCGCCATCTGCGAATTGACTCATACCATATATGTTCGTAACCATCACCCAATCATAAGCATCGATGAAGAGCTCCATAAACCAACGATAGACCTCGTCTGGATCAAATTCACAGAGCAACATGAAATTACCTAAAATCATTAGTCGTTCAATATGATGACAATAGCCTGTTTGTAAAACTTTTTTAATCGTTTGGTCTATTGGAGCAATGCCGGTAGTGCCATCATAAAAAGACGGTGGAATTTTATTTTTGAAGTTCCAAAAATTAGTTGTGCGCTCTTCACTTCCTTTTACCTCATAGACTCCCCGTATAAACTCTCGCCACCCAATTATTTGCCTAACAAAGCCTTCTGTTGAGTTAATAGGAACATTATTATCTTTTGCATAAATAAGACAATGAGCTATGACTTCTTTCGGCGTTATGAGTCCAACGTTCATCATTGGAGATAAAACACTGTGATTTAAGATCGAGTTTTCTTTAACAATAGCATCTTCGTATGCACCAAACTCCATAAACCGATGTTCAAAAAATTGATAAAGCCAAGATTTTGTGGTTTCAAAACTTGTTGGGTATAAGCTATACGAAGTCATTTCTCCTAAGTGATTAGAAAAGTGAGTTTCAACATAACACTTCGCCTCTTCAAAATATTTATCTGCATCAGGAAATTGAATAGCAGGTGGTGTCTTTTTTGCCGGATACTTTTTTCTGTTCTCTTCATCAAACGTCCACTTACCACCATTAGGCTTGCCATCATCATCAATGAGAATATTTTGTTTTTTGCGCTGTTCTTTATAGAATGTAGTCTGATGGTATTTCTTTTTATCCTCTCGGAAGAAATCGTAAAGTTCTTTCTTTGTATTTAAAAACAAAGGCGAATCAAATTGCTTTGATTTTATCCCGTTTTCATAACAGGCTACTAATAATCTATTTTGCAGCCAATTATCAGTTGGATCTATATAATTGATCTGATTTACACCCTGACTTTTCAACTCAGTAATTAGCAATCTTATGTCTGAAATAGCTTTGATGGAATCAATGTAGTTTACCTCAAAGTGTTTTTCTTTCTGAAGAAAATCTTCATACCGTTTCATTGTGGCTCTATGAAAAGCTATTTTCTGCTTGTGAAATGGATACTGCTTAAAAAACAAATACTCTTCTACAATGTAAAAAGGAGCCTTCTCCTCAAAAAGTGGAGACTCTTGAAATAATTGATGAGGAAATATTAAGTTGACTTTTTTCATTTCTTTCTTCTACAGCGTTGACTGCAATATTTAACTTCTTCCCAATTTTTTTTCCATTTCTTACGCCACATAAATGGTAGACCACAAACGAGACATAATTTCTGAGGAAGATGCTCTTTTTTCATAATTAAAACTCTGAATGGCTATGTTTTGTTCTAGCCATTTCTAATAATATTTAAGAACCCTAACTCATTGGCTGATTCAATCTACCTGGCATAATTTTCAATCTCTTAATGCGTTGAAGCTCCGTTATTTCTTTTTTCTTACAAATCATTATGTATTCAATTTACATGTGTATTTAATAAACGATTCTTTTCTTTTCGGACAGCTGGGTGTTTTTTGTGTCCCCATATTTTAGTTCTCGCCTTCCTTGAGCTTTCTTGTAGGTCAACTAGAGGGCGCGGATAATCTTTGTCAATAATAACATCGCAAAAAGTTTGTTCCATTGCTGACATTTTCCATGGCTCATGAATATAAGCGATAGGAACATTCGTTAGCTCTGGCACCCATTTTTTAATGAAGACACCTTCTGGATCATGTTCTTTGGAGTTTTTTACTGGATTATATAAGCGCACAGTATTAATCCCTGTCGTGCCGGCTTGCATTTGAAATTGTGGGTAATGAATGCCCGGATCATAATCCAAAAATTGTCTTGCTAAATGGTAAGTGCCTTCTCGCCAGTCTTGGTCTAGGTTAAGTGTTAAAAATGAAACAACCATGGCTCGCATCCTAAAATTTATCCAGCCAGTTTTCTCAACAGCTCTCATACATGCATCGATCAGCGGAAATCCTGTTGAGCCTGTTTTCCATGCTTTTATAAAAGTTTCATTTTTTGAATGTTCTAATAATTCATATCCACTGTTAATACAATCAGTTTCATAGCGGCATTCTACTTCAAACTTTTGAATAAAATGGCAATGCCAATGCAACCTAGTAAGCATGGCAGAAAATGCTTTATCGTTTCTAGCTCCATTAGGGTGAGAACCAATAAATTGAAATGCTTGTTTAACACTAAGGTTACCCCAAGCTAGATAAGGAGAAAGACGACTACAAGAAATTCTGCTTTCAGAAGGTTTTGATATATGTCTTTGATAATTAAACCCTCTTTGAGCGACAAACGAATTTAAATATCGCCAAGCATTTTTTTCTCCAGCGGGTTGAAAGAATTTAGGATAATCAGTTAAATCGAACTTAAACTTTTTTGGTAAGTCAAAGGTATGATCAAATGATTCAGTTTTTGAAATAGAATATTCATTTTTAATAATTGGACGATGCATGACTGTATGCCAATGTTTATTCCAATCAATTCTATTCGTTATACCTCTAATAATTCCATCTCGTTGGGATTCACTCCAACTGATTTCTTGTTTCTTACAAAATGAATGAATTATTTTATCGCGTTCCCAAGTAATCCTAGTTCCACTTTCTTGGTAACTAAAAACCTCTTCTATGTTAAAATTTAAGTTGAGATGCTCAAAAACATCTATTGCTTCTCCATAAAATATATCGACACATTTGTTAAAATTGACTAAATTTTTGTTTAACTCCAGTATCGAATGGAAGACAAACTGAAGGTGCCTTAAATCTGTATCCGGATATTTTATGAGCGTAGGTTCGAATATATAAATAATTTTATAAGGAATTCCTGCTTGTTCAGCTCTGAACAAGGGCTCGTGATCTTGAGAACGAATATCACGCTTTAGCCAAACGATATTTATGGATTGGTTACCCAAGACTTAATTGCTTTTTGCATTTCTTCCAAAAAGAAAAGAACGAAGGGTAATAACCGTCAATATTAAACATCCAATCTCTCTGCTCTTCCTCACCTTGATAATGAGTATTTAACGGATGCTCTTTGAAATATATTTTTGAAGGCTTATGTTCAGAAATCAGATCATTAAATTCTCCCACATAAACTTGAATATTGTCAATGTTTTCAATACAAAATTTAAGAATAAAATCAATAGTGTTTTGACACACTGGATACTCCTTAAAATGAGAAGGCTCAAGTAAAAGAATTCTGTTTGCTATTATATCATTTTTCCATCCGGGGTCTAGATTATAAAAACTATAAAGGCATGTCGGAATTTTATTGTCAACATTTATTGCTTCTTGTTTGGGCAGATTTGTTTCCAAATCAAATGCCTTTATGTCTTCCAAAACATTTGGGATTGCCATATCGGAAAAGCCTTCGTATGGTATGTCCAAAAAAGTTCCTTTTTGTTCACCAAAACAATACTTATTAATGTTATCCTGATTGGCAACATATTTCTTGTTAGAATTGGCTCCAGAAACCCATTGCCAGCTCAAAGCATTGCTTGCCCAATCGGCATCTAACAGATAATAATACATCCATTTTGCAGGCATTCCCCAATGACTTCTTCCCATGTTGCATGCAATAGAGGCAATATACATTCTTATGTGATTATGCAGATAGCCAGTTTTATAAAATTCACTAATTGCTTGGTCAATTGCCACAACCCCCGTTTTTGCATCCACAATAGCTGAAGGTATTGCGAAATTTGCAACAGGTGTTTGCTCATTTTTTAAATCCTGATTGATCGACTCACCTTTTGAAATCCATATTTGCTGCCAATAATCCCTCCAAGCTAATTCTTGAATAAACTTTTCAATTTGACTATAGTAATAACCTCTTTTCATGACCTGGTTTAAAATGAATTTAGTGGAAACGATACCTCTTGAAATATAAGGCGATAAATAGGTAACAGAGCCGTTAATATAGTTTCGGGACACCCCATAACTTACAGGGTTTATGTCATGAACACGCTGCAATATTTCGGAGTATTTCGTCGGGAATTTAATATTTATAGGCTCAGATAATTTCATTATCGTTTACTAATTTTATTTCCTGTAATAGTTCTTTGACGAGAACATCTGAAACGAGTAATTTCAGAATTTCTTCTTTTTAAATGTTTCTGACTGACACCGCTATTAACTCGTTTACGCCACCTTTTAAAACTAGTGGCCTTTAACATGCTCCGCATTAATCGAATAACTTCTTTCTCTGGCAATCCAAATTGAAATAAAATCGCCTCAAACGGAGTTCGGTCTTCCCATGCCATTTCTATAATACGATCTAATTCGTATTCTGCAACTTTTTTTATATCACTCATCTTTTATTGTAGAACTAAATTAGGCGGGATGCTAGTTTTTAATTACTAGAAACATATAACGCCTACCTTTTTTGTAAAAATACAACTTTTGTTTAACTTTTTACTAATAATATTAAACAATAATAGGTCCAAATATTAAATTAATATTTTTCAATTTAACAAAAAGTACAATCAATGACATTAGAAAGTATAGATTAATCTTAATCCCTAAACGCAAAAAGCCTACTGTAAAAAGTAAGCTTTTTAACATCTGTGACCCTGACAGGAAAAAGGTCAAACTTTTTAGAGGACTTTAAACTGTTGAATAAATACGAGCGTACTCTATAAGGTCACTGTTCCGCAGAATTCAAATAAGCCCATTAATAACAGAAAATAAAGGATTATGAAAAGTAGAGTCTAGGGTCTAGTATTAGTGAGAAGGTTATTAATTATATACAACGTAAATTAAAGCAGTAGATCGTAACTCGAGGTAAAATCATGCATTATAAAAACATAGCCTCCAGGCCAATTTCAGGCTGTTGCCCTAAGTTAATATCTTAAACTTAAGAAAAAGCGGTTCTCCAATAGAGCATCCTTAAAACTAAAAAGTGATAAGACCGCACAAGCATAAAATATTAATATATTTGTATAAAAGACTATAATATGAAAATAGCATCACTTGTATTACTATTAACTTTAAGCTATACTTCAAACTCTCAAATTGTTGGGGTTGAATTTTCTCCAATGTTTGGATATACAATCAGTGGGACAGCAAACTACGATTTTGAAAGTTACAGTGTCAAGGATGGACCGTCATTTGGTGGATTAATAAACATTGAAGTTTATGAAGGGTCAAATGTTGAGTTTAGTTATACCAGAGTTAATACTGAAGCGGTTAAACTTGATTATTTTTCTGGATATACAACTCCTTTTGAATTAGGTATTGAACAATATCATATTGGTGTTACTCAAGAATTTGCTGATGGAAAAATACAACCTTTTGTAAATGTTTCTATTGGTGCTGTTCATTACTTTGAACTTAACAGAACTAATATTGACTATAACAGTGGTGAATCTTGGAACTTCTCAACTTCTTTTGGTCTTGGAACAAAATTATATATAAATGACTTTTTAGGATTTAGGCTTCAAACTTCTTTAGGTATGCCAATGGAATCTGATGGATTTGGTCTTTTCTGTGGATTTGGTACTGGAGGCGCTAGTTGTGGTGGTGGATGGACATTGAGAATCCCTATTGTTCATTGGAACATGGGAGCTGGATTAATTATCCGTATTCCTCAATAGTTACTATCAGACGTTTTCTGGTACTCTTCTTGTATAAATCACATCATTAGGTACTAGTTATAGTGCATTCGTTAAATAGCTATTAAATATAATAATGAGATTATGAAATTTCTTTTTCTAATATGCACTCTGATTTGTACTTCAACTCTATTTTCACAAACAGAATCCGTTCCTTTAAGTTGGCCTAGAGAAATTGATACTAATCATTATATAATTACTGTATATCAACCACAACTTGAAACATTAAATGGTAATATATTAAAAGGCCAATTAGCCTTATCTATTAAAGATACTATTGATTCTGAAATTACTTTTGGCTCTATGTGGTTCGAAGCAAGATTATTGACTGATTTAGAAAACCGAACAGCTATTTTAAATGACCTCAGGATAAAGGAATTGAAATTTCCAGGAGTCTCAGATTCAAATAATTTAACCAAAATTAAATCTGTTATTATTGAAAACTTTATCTCATCCGATCATATAATGTCATTGGATAGAATAATTTCAAGTGTACAATCAATCTCTCAAGTTAATACGATTAATAACGATTTAAACAACTTGTCACCACACATCTATTTAAGGTCAACACCAACTGTTTTAATTAACATTGATGGAGATCCTATTTTCAAAGAATCTTCTAATGAAAAAATTGAATTAGTTGTCAATTCACCATATTTCATAGCTCGTAAAAAAGATAAGTATTATATAAAAGGAGGAAAAAAATGGTACACATCTAATGCGCTATTAGGTGAAAATTGGAAATCAGTAGATTTAGTTTCAAATGATTTAAACAAGGTAGCTGAAAAACAACTTGGTTTAAACAATAATGTTGATGATGAAGGGGCTTCTGTTTCATTAATAGTAGTTAGTGAACCTTCTGAACTTATTTACATTGAAGGAAAAGCCACATATACGCCTATCCAAAATACAGCTCTATTGTTTGTCAACAATACTGAAAGTGATATATTAATGGATTTAAGTAGTCAAAAGCACTATTTACTAATAAGTGGAAGATGGTATTATACCTCTAAATTAACCGATGATGATTGGAAATTCCAAGAACCATCTAAATTACCAACTGATTTCCAGAATATATCTGACAGCTCTGAAGTAGCTTCTGTTCTTATAAGCGTGCCAGGTACAAAAGAGAATCAAGAAAGTATTTACGAACAGCAAGTCCCTCAAACTGCTATTGTGGATCGAGCTACAGCTTCAGTTAATGTTGAATATGATGGTAATCCAAAATTCGAAGAAATTGAAGGAACTAATTTATTATGTGCAATCAATTCAAATGTTACAGTTCTAAATGAAGGTGACGTTTATTACGCTATAGATAGTGCAGTTTGGTTTGTATCTGGTAATGAACATGGACCTTGGGCAGTTTGTATTAATCGTCCTGAAGAAGTCGACCAAATACCCCCAACGTCTCCAGTTTACAATGTCAAGTATGTATACATATATGAGTCAACACCTGATGTAGTCTATGTTGGTTATACAGCTGGCTATTATCATTCTTATATGTATAATGGTGTTATTGTTTATGGAACAGGTTATTATTACCAACCATGGTATGGTCATCATTATTACCCACGTCCTGTTACATACGGATATGGTGTTCATTACAATCCTTATTCTGGCTGGGGATTCTCAGCAGGTGTAAGTTACGGTTGGCTAACTGTATCTCATCATAATTATTGGGGACCTGCAGGGTATAGACATGGGTACAGACATGGGTATCATAGTGGATATCATAGAGGATACCACAATGGATATTCGGCAGGATATGCAAGAGGAGTTCGTAATTCAAATAACATTTACAGAAATAGAAGTAATGGAGTTCATCGAACAAGTAACAATAGGTATAATGGGAATAGGAATCCCTCAATGAGACCATCAAATAAACCTAATAATGTTTATTCTGATCGAAAAGGTAATGTTCACAAAAGAGATAACAATGGCAGCTGGAACAGAGTCAATAACACACTATCAAAGCCTAAGCCTAGAGTGAAACCAAACACTCAATCTAATTTAAATAGATCCTATAACTCTAGGACTCGTGGGACAAATAACTACAACCAACAACGTAATAAGCCTGCACCAAGAACTCCAAACAGAGCGGCGGTTAGAGGAGGTGGTAGAGGTGGCAGAAGATAATATCATATGACTAAATTTGTTTTACTTTTTTTAATAAACTTTTTCATCCTCAATAGCCATACTCAAACTCCTATTGAAGAAATAGATGACGTAATAGAAAACGTTGCTACTCGTTCAAGAAAAAAGGACTCTACATATGTTACCTATTATGACCAGCTTGGACTACATATTTATAATAGTTACAGTTTGTCCCAATTTTCAATGTTAAACAGCTTCAAAAATGAAATTGAATATGCAAATGTATTATCTCCTTCTTTTGGAGTAGGGTTTACTAAATATGGATTGTCACTCAATTTATCTAAAGACTTAAAAATTCTACAGCAATCTGAAGAGAAATACGGCACAACAAAACGTTTTTTAGCGAATGTAAATTTTAATCTATTTAAACATTTTTTTAATGCCTACGCTTCTTATTTTGAAGGGTATTATAATACGAATCAAGAATTCTTTGACCCAACAACAAATAGTACTACACATTTGAAACGTCCAGATATTAAAACATTCTACTATGGAATTGAAAACATTTTCATTTTAAATAATGAAAAATTTAGTTTAAACGCTGCTTATACACTAACACAAAAACAATTAAAATCTGTAGGTTCAATTTTATTATCCTATTCATTTAATGGTTATCATAATTATGCAGATTCGATTATTAATTCTGAATCTAATTATTTTATTGATTCTACTGAATTATTTAATAATTCTAGAGTTTTAAGCCTGTCTTTTAATGCTGGGTATTCACAGAATTTTGTTTTCAAAAAGAATTTCAATTTTAATGTTACAGCTAAACCAGGAATATTACTAAGCTCATCAAAACTTTATAATAATGACATTAAGTCTAGTACAAATAACACAAGTTTAAAACCCTTGATTAATCTAAGTGCAGGCCTTGCATTTATCCACAAGAGATACTATATCGGCTTTAATGCATACTACAAACGAATTTGGGCTTCTATTTCTGATAATCAAATATTATCTATTAAATCACTTCAATCTAAATTGATTCTTGGATATCGATTGAAGTAAGAGGTTTAATAGCTTCTGATTACCCAACCCTACTCTTTTCTTCTGAATTAGCTAATTCAATCCTTTTATTTGCAACTGAACCCGCTTCAATAACTCTATATTTTATCAATCTACCAAAAAAGTATGGACAAAAAAATAGCAGAAAATAATTTTTCTGCTATTGTTGAAAAGGCTTTCACCCCTTCTATAAGAATAAAACTGACTAGTAAGAAAAAACTGTCCAACCAATACCTAAAGAAAAACCAACGTATTTCATGCTTTTAAACTTTTCATATTGAACAGGCATGTAATTATAATCAACTTTGAAGTCTAACATTAAATCTTCTGCAAGACTATAACGAATTCCTAATGCTGAAGACAGATTAAATCTCCACTTATGATCTGTAAGTTGTAAGAAACCAATAATTAATTCATTCCTTACATATGTTGGTCCAACTGCAAAATTTAAATAAGGAGTTATTCTTGACTCGTTTTGATGCAAATAAGTCATTGTAAGGTTGAAGTTATTTATAAAGCTATACGTATATAAAGTAGACGTTATAGCTCCATTGTCAAATTCAATTGTTTCTCTTTCTTTCTTTTCATAAAACTTAATGTATCTGTAACTAAGCCCCATTGAAAAGTTGTCTTGTAATTCTTTTTCAAATCCAGCTTCAAAACCTTTCCAGCTATGCTCTGAAATAAAATCTCTATAATCACCAATTGGAGAACCTGTTGTGTAAGTAACATAAGAATACTGAGCGTAAGAATTAAATCCAACAACTAGAAATAATGCAATTATTATATTTTTCATTTTAATCAGTTTTATTTCTTTAATTAATCAGCTAAGTATGAGCTCTGTGTGAAGCACTCATCAATTCCAGATGTTATTCTATCTATAACATTACTTTCAGAATTAGTAGTACCAGCAATAATTCCAGTCCAAACAATTTTAAATTGATTTGCGTTGTTGTTAATGTTTTTACGATCTATAATCTCCATTAAAACAGTTCCATAAGTACTTGTGTAATTATAACTATATGAATAAGGATAATAATATGAATAACCACCATATCCCCAATAACTAGTTGACCCATAATAATAAGGATCATAACCATAGTAATATCCCATATCCCAATAACCACCACTATATGATTCGTATTCTACGTCTAAAGAAATAACATGTGCATTTAGAAGTAAGTCAGGGTTAGAAGCAGTATCAACCAATGTATACCCTAATTGGGTCATTTGTTCAATCATCTGAGTTCTAATTAATGTTGAATAAGGTGAATCAACAACTATTAAAGAGTCACCAATAAAATTAGTTGTAACTCTCCCAACCGTATCAACAATTGAGTATGTATTATATTGACTAAAATCAACTGCATTGTCATAATACGTCAATGAGATATCTTTTTGACTTTCAGCATCATAAATATTAGGGTATTTAGTACAACTAATGATGAAAACCCCGATAGATATAAAAGAAATTATAAAAGCTATTTTTTTCATAAAAATGAATTTTAATTTTTCAAAATTACTTAAAAAATTCTCTTTTAGTGAAGAATACCATATTATATTATGAGAGCATTACTTTATTAAATCTCAAAACAATAAGAATTCTATCAATAGTTACTATAATCAAAATATTATTTATTGCAGTTAAAACAAAAAAATGAAACCATTAAAACACTATTATTTAGTTACAATTATATTTAGTTTAATTACCGCAACTTCTTTTGCTCAAGATGGTCAAAGTGATAAAAACGCTAAAATTAGTATTATGGGGGGAGTTAACTTAGCCACAATCAATGAAGAATCTGCTAGTAACATTACTGCTTTTTATGCCGGAATAGCAAAAGAAATAAAATTAGTTCCATTATTACGTTTTCAAACGGGGTTACTTTATGTAAGAAATGGTGCTAATTTAAATAATTCAACTTTTACGATTGATTATCTACAAGTCCCGGCTTTATTAAAAATAAAATTAGGGCCAGCATATGTTATGACTGGATTTACTGGGTCAGTTAGAGTTGGAGGAAAAGTAGAAACTGATGGGGTAACTGAAGAATTAGATAGCGATGTTTTTTCTGGTTTTAATTTTTGGAATAGAAGCTCGATACAATTGGGGACTTTCTGAGATTGTTAAAAAGGGTTTTGGAATTGATTATAATCATAGGTATTTTGAACTTGGATTAAAAATTAGATTACCATTTTAATACAGCCTGTTAAAATCTCAAAGACACGTAATTGCAATCATTCTTAATAGCTTCTAAAAAAGACAATTGCAGAATTTGGTCTTTCCATCCGGAATAGGTTACGACAAACAAAACGACAGAGTTCAAACCAAAAGAGTGAATTCTATTTTCTCCGCTATCCCTTTACTGACAAAAGATTTGGACAAAATAAAAAGCGGAGAACCAGTTGATTTTAACCAATTCTCCGCTAGAGTGACCCTGACAAGATTCAAACTTGTAACCGCTGGAGCCGAAATCCAGTGCGCTATTCAGTTGCGCCACAGGGCCATTTTTCGTATATCGAAATATAATATATGCAAAATTAAGAAGGAAATCGAGATTAGCAATGTCAATAGGATAAAATTACAATTCTAATGAGGGAAGCAACTTATTGTATAAAGCTAAATGATTATTTTCCAACTACTATAAGCTAAAATGCACCTGGCAAATGATTGGCTTCGGACTTTAGTATCGAGACTCTATAAAACCCAGTTGAGAATATTCGCTAGCCGTTTCCTTTAAAGGAATCTTAATTTAAAAAGTCTACTTTTCCAGAATCAAGGTGATAATAAGCAGGAAGGATTTTAACTTCTCCTAAATCTACAGCATTTTTAATAATAGAAGAACGATTTGTTAATTCCACAGCGTTTAATTCAGCATTCTTTTTTACAACCTCATTGATGGTTGCTCCTGAATCTGAATTTGCAATAGCAGGGGCTATATGGCTTAGTAAGTGATTTAGATTGTATCCGTTATCTCCTCCTTTGATTGCGGCAGTAACAGCACCGCAACCCTGATGCCCAAGAACAACAATTAGTTTTGTACCAAGGTGAGCCACAGCATACTCGATACTTGCGATCGATGAGCTGTTAGCAACATTCCCAGCAACACGCACAGTAAAAACTTCACCAATACCAGTGTCAAAAGCTAATTCTGGTATAACCCTACTGTCTGCACATCCTAAAATGATTGCATATGGTTCTTGGCCGCTGACTAATTTCTGTCTCCTAGCACTATCTTGTAATTTCCCATCCAAAAGGTCTTCTACAAATCTAATATTGCCTTCTTTTAGTCGGTTTAAACTTTTTTGATGTGTCATCTTTATGTCTTTTTTGTAAACAGAACAAAAATGTATTGTCCTAACTGTATTATAAATTATTTGCACGAAAATACGTAAAAAAAGAATATAATTTTAAGCGGTAATTTACGGAGATTATAAAACTCTTTTCAGAGATTAAGCCGAAACTCAATAAAAACCAATAAATTTGAAGAAGATTCGTTATAAAGCTACAAATGATAAGAACGCGACTACTTTTTTCACTTTTTTTACTTTCACTGAATGCAAATTCACAAATTGGCACTGGTCAATGGAGACTTCATGTGCCGTCCAATGAAGCGATAGCTGTTGTTGCCTTAAGCACCAAAGTTTATGTCGCTTTTGCTCAAGGAATCAATGAGTTTAACTATGCTTCTGGAGAATTGACAGAGTGGAACTCGGTGAATTCCCTTTCTGATGTTACAATCTCGAGCATGGGTTATTCATCAGCTCAAAGCGCCCTTTTTATTGGGTACGATAACGGAAATATTGATAAAATAAAAAACAATAAATTAACAAATATTCCAGCAATTAAACTTGCAGATGTACAAGGCTCCAAAAGAGTCAATAGAATAGTTGAATTTGAAGGAAACCTATTCTTTGCAACAGGGTTTTCTATTGTGAAGATCGACCCGGATAAAGAAGAGGTTATCGATACATATTATCCTACAAATGGAAATGCCGGCATTGTCGATATAGAATTCAGAAATGATTCTATTTATGCTTTAACGGAAACCAAAATGTATGTCGCGAATGTCAATAATTTTGCGTTAGCAGACCCAAGTGAATGGTATGTTGATGAGAGAGTTACAGAATTAACGACTCCAGGAGAAAAATATACTGAACTAGAGCTGTTAGGAGATAGCCTATATCTTTTATTCAACAATCCAAGCTATGGATTGGATACTGTTTTCAGCATAGGAGAGAATTCTATTTTTCCGGCATTTATAGAAAGCTTTGTAATGGAAATCAATACAATTAAGTCAATTAATAACCGACTGGCAGTCTGCTATAGTCCCGGCGTATTCTTGTACGATGAAACATTTAGTAGTTTCATTGGGGTGAGTAATTATTCTTTTAGTAATTCGGGTCCAACTTTGAATGCGTTAAGCTATGGAAATGACTCGTACTGGTTTGCAGACAAATCTTTGGGGTTAACAGAATATAAAACAGACACCGACAACCGTCAAATAATAATTAATGGTCCACCAAAAAAAGAAGTATATAAACTGGATGTGCTGCAAGGTAAACTTGTTGTTGCAGGAGGAGGAATTGCCAGCGTTTTTCAAACATTTAGTGGTTCAGGAGTATATATATTTGAAGATGAAAAATGGCAACTAAAAGACAGAGAGAATATGACTATGTGGAATGGACAAAACATTTGGGATTTCGTTTCAGTTGCCATTAACCCACTTGATAATAATGAAATTGCTGTTGCAACATATTCTGAGGTGCCATTGTCCATTTTAAAAGCAGACGGACAGGTGGAGAGCACCTTTACACCTCTAAATTCAAACATTGAGCTCACTAGTCTAGGTAATAATTCAGCACAAATTGCTAGTTTAAATTATGATGATGAGGGTAATTTATGGTTCTTGAACGGTTACACAACAGAGCCACTTAAGGTATACACGAAAGAAAAAGAGTGGTATTCTTTTAGCGTTAATTCTGCTGCAGCAGGTAAGTTTGGTGATGCCTTGGTTATTGACTTTAATGGAAATAAATGGCTTGCCGTTCGGGATGCTGGATTATTTGGTCTTAATGACAATGGAACAATTAACAATTCGAGTGATGATAAAATTGTGGTTTTGAATACAGGTGATTTTTCAGGGGCACTCCCTTCAAATCGTGTAACCGCAATTGCTGTTGATTTTGATAATGAAATTTGGATTGGAACCGACAATGGTTTTGCAGTTTTATATAACTCTGATCAAGCGTTTGATGCGGGTAGTGGAGAGTATAATGCCCAGAGAATTAAACTAGAATTTGAAGGGAACGTGGAATTTGTTCTTGGTAATACATCAATAACTGACATTATTGTTGATGGAGCAAACCGAAAGTGGATCGCAACAAGTAATTCAGGACTTGTTCTTCTTTCAGAAGATGGATCAGAAATTATTGAGCAACACACGGCAGAAAATTCACCGCTAATTTCAAATAACATTTTAAATATTAAACTTAATAATGAAACAGGCGAGTTGTTTATCATCACAGATAAAGGCCTTGTATCTTATCGAACTGACGCCACATATGAAGACCCTGATTATAAGAATGTTGTTGTGTTCCCAAATCCCGCGAGACCAGACTTTGATGGACCAATAACCATTCAAGGAATTCGATTTAATTCTGACGTGAAAATCACGGATGTTGTAGGCAATTTAGTATACAAGACAACATCAAACGGAGGGACGGCTACTTGGAACGGCAAAACACTTGATGGAGTGAAGGTGCCAACAGGAGTCTACTTAATTTGGACGGCTGCCAATGAAGGCAAGGGCAGGAAAGTGGGAAAAGTATTGATTGTAAATTAAGACAATTGAAATCAACAGATTACGGCATTTTATTACATCGTAGCCCTTATTCTAATTCGAGCTTATTAGTTGCTTTTTTTACGTTAAAGAACGGCTTGCAAAAGTTCATTTTTAAAGGTGGGAGAAAAAAAGCGGCAGGATTATTTCCAATTGCAGTAACTGAAATCACTTATTACGGAAGAAATATAAACTTATTAAACATAACGGAAGCTGAATTAGTTGTTCCAAGCACATTCCAATTCGACCCCATTAAATCTACCATTGCTTTTTTTATGGCAGAAGTTATTCGAAAGTGCGTGCATGTTGGAGATAGCGACCCTAACTTATTCTTGTTTTTAAAAGCATATTCAGAATCGTTAGAAAAAGAAAAAGACTTAAGTTTATTTCCCTTGGAATTTCTAATAAACATGAGTGAAAAGCTTGGCTTTAAACCGTTGATTGAAAACGGGGACATGTCTATCTTTAATCTTGATGCAGGAGTATTTCAACACACTCACAGCTCAGAAGCAAGAACTTTTTCCGGTTCAGGTGTAGACCTAATTAAAGAGGTTTTAGAAAACAATAATGGCACAAAGTTAAAAAATGAAAGCGCAAAGAGAGAAGCTTTAGATGTATTACTAAATTATTTTTCAATACATGTTCCCCATTTTAAAAAACTGGAATCATATGAAATTGTAAAAGAAATATTGAGCGCTTAGTTCTTTTTTACCTCTTTAATAAACACTTCAGTAAGGTTTAACACCTCCATTTCATTCAATTGAAATCCACGAACACGGGCATTGAGCATAATTGTATGTTCAGAGGTGTAAAGAGGCATTACCGGAGCGTAGTCGACAGTTATTTGATCGCACTGCACAAATAAAGAGCATCTTTTTTGCTTATCCAATTCAGAAACTGCTTGCTCAAATAAATGATCAAACTCGCTATTATTAAAATAAACATGGTTTGCATAACTCTTTCTACTTACTTTATTTTTACTGTATAATAAGTTTAAGAAGGTTTCAGGATCCGTATAATCAGCAAGCCAACCGTCCATCCACATTTTAGCTTCTTTGTTATAAATAGCGCGGTCTCTTTCTTCCACAGAACAAATTTTCACAGATAAATTTAGAGCTAAATTTTTGTTTAGACTTTTTACTATAGCTTCACATATCACATGAGGTTTGGCCCCTTCATTAGCTACAACGTACAATTCTATTTCCGGAAAGTTGTGCCCATTAGCATATCCAGCCGAAGCCAGTAACTGCTTCGCCCTAGAAACGTCATATGAGTGACCTTTTACATTATTTATAGGGTAATTGAGCATCTCAGGAACGAATCCATTTAGTGAAGCCCTACCGTCACCCCCCATAACATTATTGATTAAATCTTCACGGTCTAATACTAAGTTAAAAGCCTTTCTTACAGCAACATTTTTAAAGACCCCGCTTTCATTGTTAAAAGCAATATAGTGGGTGTTTAAACTCGAACGTGATTCAATACGATGTTTGATGTTTTTACCATCTTGTGCTTCAATCAGTGTGCCCAGCGTATTTTTCACTTCTTCAACAGGGATTTTTAACACCAAATCGTTTTCTTCTTTTCGAAACGATAAGAACTCATTTTTTTTATCAGTAGAATAATTGACAATAATCTTTGCTAAGAATGGCAGCTGATTATCAAAATCGTCTTTTTTCCAATACTGATTGTTTCTTTTTAAAACGATTTGTGCATCATTTTTTGATTCAAACTCAAAAGGACCTGTACCTACTGGATGATCCCCCATTTCTAATCCATATTTCATCCAAGCTTCTTTTGGGAAAATCCCCAAGCCTGAATGAGAAAGCAATTTTTCAAATTGAGCAAATGATTTTGTGAGGGTGATTTGAATCTCATTAGAATTAATAACTTTTATACCTGAAACGCCTTCCTCAGGAAGTTCTTTAGATGACTTTTCAAAAAAAGATTTTGCGCCCTTAATTCTATTTACAAGCAAGTGTCCGATTCTATTAATTTTTAGGTTAGAACAGGCCATTTCTAAAGAAAACTTGACGTCTTCAGCAGTTAATTCGTGTGTTTTTCCATTAAAACAATCATTTTTGTGAAAGAGAATTCCTGTTTTTATTTTGAAGGTATAAACTGTTGCGTCATCGTTGACAAAAAAACTTTCGGCAATGGATGGCTTTAGCTCTAAAGTCTTTAAATCAAGATCAAATAATGGATCATATATTTGTGAAATAACACGCGAAGAATATTCATCGACAGAAGAAATACAAGCCAATGAATTTATTTTTTCGGGAGACATGAATCGAAATTCGCCACCATATTTTCTTCCGCCTTTAGCTTTTAAACTAGCAACATCTAGCTCATGTTGACAGGATGACAATAAGGTAAAACCAATTAATATTATAAGGATTGAGCGCACGCTATTAATTTAATATATAATACAAAGATAAGTAATAATCAGCTAAGTTTTTCATTCTGGAGAAGCACCGATGGTCTTTGTTTTTTTGTAAAGTTTCTTGTAAAATACAATTGATTTTACGAAATAAAACCTTGTGTCGACTAATACCCCAATTTTTCTCTGGTTCTTTTTAACACTTCTTTCGCTACTTTTCTAGCTTTTTCTGCCCCAAGAGTTAAAGCTTTTTCAATTTGAGCAGGGTTCTCCATTAAGAAACTATAACGCTTTCTTTCATTAAAAAACTTAGACAGAATCAATTCAAAGAGCTCTTGTTTTGCATGACCATACCCATAGCCTTTTGCAGAATAATTAAGAGTCATTTGATCAACGGCTTGTTTATCGGCAAGCAATTGGTATAAAGCGAAAACATTACATGTCAAAGGGTCTTTGACATCATCTAAACCTTTCGAATCTGTTGCAATCGACATGATTTGTTTCCTCAGTTTTTTTTCAGGAAGAAACACGTTAATTGTATTCTCTCTAGACTTACTCATTTTTTCACCATCAGTTCCAGGAATTAGCATCGTATCTTTTTGGACATCATCCTTTGGCAAAACAAAAGTTTCTCCCATTTTACTGTTAAATCTAGCAGCGACATCTCGGGTCATCTCAAGATGTTGCAGTTGATCTTTCCCAACAGGAACGATATCAGCATCATACAAAAGTATATCTGCGGCCATAAGCATTGGATAGGTAAACAGGCCGGCATTTACATCTTCTAATCTATCTGACTTATCTTTAAAACTGTGAGCTAAATTCAATCGAGACACCGGATAAAAACACAGAAGATACCAGGCCAATTCTGCGACTTCAGGCACATCACTTTGTCTATAAAAAACAGTTTGCTCAGGATCAATTCCGCAAGCAAGCCAAACGGCAGCTGTAGAAAGCGTATTTGCTCTCAATTCTTCACCATTCTTTATTTGAGTTAAGGAGTGAAGGTCTGCAATAAACAAGAAGGAATCATTTTCAGCCTTGTAGGCCATGTCAATTGCAGGAAGAATTGCGCCGAGAATATTTCCCAAATGTGGTGTTCCTGTACTTTGAATTCCTGTAAGTATTCGCGCCATAGTCGTGTCAATTTAAAAGCGAATTTACTGAAAAGACATGGAAAGCAATAATAATCTCGGAATATAAGTTCATTTCGGTTTTAGTAATTATGAAATTATTAGTTTTAGCGAATGAGAATAGCAATTGTTTTACTTTCTATAGTTTGGAAGATATATTTTGGGATTTTTTTTCTTGTTTCTATTGTACTGTTTTACCCAATTATCTTTCCATTCCTTTTTAGTGAAAAAGGAAAAAAAAGGTCGTTTAGACTCTTTGTTGCATGGAGTTGGACTGTTCGGTTATTTGGTTTTTATTCTGTTCGAAAAATTAAAAATTTTAAACTACCAAACGGACCCTACATTATCGTCGCAAATCACACGTCATATTTAGACATCTTTTTATTGCCATCAATTTTGCCATTCAACCCATTTTTGTTTTTAGGGAAAAGCGAAATTTTAATGTATCCACTTTTAAAGACATACTTTAAAAGATTAAATATACCAGTCTATCGAGGTAGTGGAATTCGCGCAGCAAGATCATTGATTAAAGCCTCGAAAGCATTGAAAGAGGGATGGTCATTAGCTATTTTCCCAGAAGGAGGCATTCCAGAACATGGCCATCCAAAAATGATTCCATTCAAAGACGGCGCCTTCCAGTTGGCCAAGAGTGTTAACGTGCCAATTGTTCCAGTTACTTTCTTAAATAATTATCGTTTACTTTCTGAACCAATAAAAATTTTCAGGTCAGCAAGACCTGGACGAAGTGATGTCTTTATTCATCAATATATTTCTATCGAGGAGGTTCAAGCGTTGAGTAAAAAAGAGTTGAATGCAAAGTGTTTTTCCATTGTCAATGGTCCGATTGTGTCATCAAGAAAAGAAATGTAGCTTTTTTGTATCTTTGCAATAATGGAAATAACAGAAGACGTAGTTGATCAAATTGCACATCTTGCTCGCCTTGAGTTTAAAGGGGGTAAAAAAGAAGAGATTCGCGAAGGTTTACAAAGAATCATTGCTTTCGTTGATAAGCTGAAGGAAATAGATACGGAGGGGGTAGAGCCTCTCGTTTATATGACTTCAGAAATTAATAGACTTAGAGAAGACGAGCCAAAAGTTACGCTTACTCAAATGGAAGCACTGAAAAACGCACCCAAAAAAGACTCTGATTATTTCCGAATTCCTAAGGTTCTTAGTAAGTAGTTTTTAGAACGACCAATCGTATGTGTCAATATCAAGAATGCAATTGGTCAGTAAATCGATGCTTCCTTTTATGTCTTCTTTGTGCGCCATTTCAATAACTTGATGAAGATGCCTTGTTGGTATAGAGACAGCACCAGCGATGGATCCACCGGCTGTCATTCTTTGAATTCCAGCAGTGTCTGTACCTCCAGCAGTTAATATTTCAGGCTGCCATTTAATTAAATGTTTATCAGCTGTTTGCTTCATATACTTCACCATTTTATAATCGCAAATAGTAGAAGCATCCATTATTTTTATTGCAGTGCCCTCGCCAAGCTTTGTGATTTTTTCATGTTCACTTGCTCCAGGTAAATCAAAAGCAATCGTTGTGTCCAATCCAAAGCCAAAATCAGGATTTATTCGCAATGCTGAAACATTTGCTCCGCGAATTCCAACTTCTTCTTGAACAGTGAAAACACCATATAAATCAAAGGGAATTTCTTTTCCTTTTAAGTTTCTGAGCGTTTCTAAAAGAATGAATACCGCCAAACGATTGTCTAATGATTTTCCATTAACACAAGGGCCCATTTCAATAAACTCTCGTTCTCTCGTAATAGAATCACCAATAGTAACTAGCTTCCTCACTTCTTCTGCTGGCAAACCGGTATCGATGAAATAATCTTTGATTTTGGCTACTTTATTTCTCTCTTCAGCCGTCATCACGTGAATAGGTTTAGATGCCATTACTCCAATTAGGTCTTCTTTTCCATGAACAAGCACCCTTTGAGCCGTTAAGGTTTTAGGGTCAAAACCTCCTAAAGTATGAAATCGTATAAACCCATTATCATCTATGTGCGTAACGATGAATCCAATTTCATCCATGTGAGCGGCTACCATAATTCTTTTATTATCTTTCCCTTTTTTAATAGCGTAAACATTTCCCATATTATCAATTTCAACCTCATCAACCAGCCCTTCTAATTCTTTAAGAACAAGCGCTCTAATTTTTTGTTCAAATCCTGGGGCACCTGGAGTGGTGCAAATTGTTTTAAGTAAAGTTGTATTTATAGACATATCTCGATTTATATAGAAGCACTAAAATTAATCAATTCAATAGATTTTTGAGAACTTCTTTGGCTAAAAGGGCTTAAATAATTTAGCAAAAAAAATGTATCTTGCAGAACTAATTAGTATTAAATGAAAATATTACCCCTTTTATTAACTTTTTTCTGTGTTCAATTATCCTTTGCTCAATCGCTTGTAATAAACGAAGTTTCACAGGGTTCTTCTTTCGCTAAAGAGTATGTTGAGCTTTTGGTTATCCCTGACCCCTCTCAGCCGGTTTCCTGCACAGAAATTTTACCTTGTCTTGATTTAAGGGGTTGGATATTTGATGATAATAATGGCTATTTTACAGGTGGGCCAGCAACAGGTGTTGGAATTGCCGCTGGAGCTTGTAGGTTCTCTAATGATTTATTTTGGTCTTGTGTACCAGTGGGAACAATTATATTAATCTACAATGATAATGATTTTGATGGCGGGGTAATTCCGTCAGCTGATACAGACTTATTGGATGGTGACTGCGACTTGAGTATTCCAATTACTTCAAGTTTATTCGAAAGAGTTGATTCACCATTAATACCAAACTCTGGTGATATGAGCTACCCGACACTAGCAAATGACTGGGTGTCTGGTGGAATATGGTCGCAAATAGGAATGTCTAACACGAATGATTCGTTCCAGATTTATGACCCAAGCAATATGGCTGCTCCTGTTCATGGAGTTAGTTGGGGAAATAATTCAACGAATAATATAATCTTTTTTGCGGGCTCTGCTGCGGGCAATGTTTTTTATGCCACCAACACAGTTGATTGTGATTTTGCTGATCAAGCAAACTGGGTTAGCGGCTCTACAGCATCTGGTGCGAGTGATGAACAGACAGCAGGGGTTTACAATAATTCTTTGAATCAATCATGTATAGAAGCACTGAATAATAATTGCTTGAATCCAATGATTGCTTCTGCTATTTCAACGGATGAGGTTTGCAATTGTGAAGCTACCGCTTATGCTGAAGACCCTATAACCGATACTTCTTTTACTGTTGGTTCGGATGGCAATTACACCTATGAATGGTTTGATAATTCGACTCCTTTTAACTCCTTAGGTACAGGCCCAACATTGACGGATTTGTGTGCGGGCGTTTATAATTTAATAGTAACATCTGGAACTGGATGTGTTGATACCGCAAGCGTTACTATAGCGCCTTCTAACTCAGCTATGATTACAGGAAATGCTCCAATTTGTTCCGGGTCAACTCTTCAATTAACGGGTTCAGGACCAGATGGAGCTAACCCTTGGTCTTCAGACACACCAGCAGTCGCTACAATTGACATCAATGGTTTGGTAACAGGCATAATAGGCGGAACATCAATTATTACCTATACAGATATTAATGGTTGTACTGATACAACATTGATTACGGTTAATCAAACACCAATTATTGACCCAATTGGTCCACTAGCTGTTTGTGATAGCTTAGAGCTTCCGGCTATTACAGGAACGTTAACAGGTATTGAATCATACTATTCAGGACCAGGAGGTACAGGAACAGCTTATACAGCGGGAGATTGGATTACTTCTTCTATAACGCTTTATGCGTATGACTCTACAGCTACAGCACCTATCTGTTTTGATGAAGAAACACTTGTTATCACAATTAATTCGGCTTTAATTACAGGAAATGCTCCAATTTGTTCAGGATCAACTCTTCAATTAACGGGATCAGGCACAGCAGCTTTTTCATCACCGTGGACTTCGGCAACACCGGCAACAGCAACTGTAGATGATTTCGGGATTGTAACCGGAGTTATGGCAGGAACATCAATAATTACTTATACAAATGCTAATAATTGTGCAGATACCGTAACTGTATCTGTAATTCCTTTGCCCGTTTTAACTGTTCAGGATACAGCAATTTGTTCACCAAACACAGTTGATTTAACGGATCCCACTTATTGGTCCACAGACATTGGAATAATTACTTACTTTGAAGCAAACGGAACAACACCATTAGCTGATGCAACAGCAGTTGGAGCCGGAACATATGTTCTTTCAGCAGACAGCTTAGGATGCATCACCACAGCAACAGTCGTTGTAATAGTAATTCCTTTACCTATTTTAACAGTTCAAGATACAACAACATGTTCGCCAAATACTGTTAGCTTAATAGATTTCACATACTGGTCAACAGATATTGGAGTAATTACTTATTTTGAATCAGATGGAACAACAGTTGTTGGAGATGCAACAGCAGTTGGAGCAGGAACATATATCTTATCATCAAATAACTTAGGATGTATTGCTTCAGCGCCAGTAGTTGTTACAGTAAACGCATCGCCAGTTATTGCTGCAACGGGATTAGATCCGGCTCTATGTAATGGCGTCAATGGAGAAATAGAAGTTACTTTATCTTCAGGGCAAACAAGTTTAGGCGTGCTAGACTGGACAGGTACGGCATCTGGATCTAATGGGTCAGCTGATATTACAGCAGATTCACCAGACATTATTGGTTTAGGGGCAGGGTCTTACAATGTTACATTTACAGATGTAAATGGCTGTGTTTCTAATACTGAATTGATTGGACTTAACAATCCATTTGCACCAATAATAGACCCAATTTCTTCTATTGTTTCATGCGCAGATTATGATTTAGTTCTAGCAAATGTAACAGGCACTAATATTACAGCCGCCTTAACTTTCTATGCATTGACAGGAGGACCACTAGTGGTTGGTCAGCAGGTAATAAATGATCAAACATTCACTGCTTTTACCGATACAACTATTTTTGTTTATGATGAAAACGGAGCTTGTAGTTCGGAAATACAGTTTAACATAACTATAAACACAACACCAACATTAACAGTTCAAGATACAACAACATGTTCACCAAGCACTGTTGATTTAACTGATGGTGCATACTGGTCCACAGATGTTGGAACGATTACTTACTTTGAATCAAATGGAATAACAGTTGTTGGAGATGAAACAGCAGTTGGAGCCGGCGCATATATCTTATCAGCAGACAATGCAGGGTGTATAACAACAGCACCAGTTGTAGTCACAGTCAATACGACACCGATATTAACTGTTCAAGATACAACAACATGTTCACCAAACACGGTTGATTTAACGGATGTTACGTATTGGTCCACAGATGTTGGAACAATTACTTACTTTGAATCAAATGGAACGACCTTAGTTGGAGATGTAACAGCAGTAGGGTCAGGAACATATATCTTATCGGCAGACAATGCAGGATGTATCACAACAGCGCCAGTAGTTGTAACGGTGACGCCTTTACCAGTTTTAATGGTTCAGGATACAGCAATTTGTTCACTAAATACAATTGACTTAACAGATGTTACCTACTGGTCCACAGATGTTGGAACAATTACTTACTTTGAATCAAATGGAACGACCTTAGTTGGAGATGCAACAGCAGTAGGGTCAGGAACATATGTCTTATCAGCAGACAATGCAGGATGTATTACAACAGCGCCAGTAGTTCTAACGGTGACGCCTTTACCAGTTTTAATGGTTCAGGATACAACGACATGTTCACCAAACTCGATAGACTTAACAGATGTTACTTATTGGTCCACAGATGTTGGAACAATTACTTACTTTGAATCAAATGGAACGACCATAGTTGGAGATGCAACAGCAGTAGGAGCAGGAACATATATCTTATCGGCAGACAACTTAGGATGTTTCACCACAGCACCAGTAGTTGTAACAGTAAATACAACTCCAACGTTAACAGTTCAAGACACAACAATATGTTCACCAAACACGATAGATTTGACAGATGCTGCGTATTGGTCCACAGATCTTGGAACAATTACTTATTTTGAATCAGATGGAATAACAGTAGTTGGAGATGTCACAGCAGTTGGAGTCGGGACATATATCTTATCAGCAGATAATGCTGGCTGTATAACAACAGCATTAGTAGTTGTAACAGTAAATACAACACCTACTTTAACAGTTCAGGACACAACAACATGTTCACCAAATACTGTTGATTTATCGGATGCCACTTTCTGGTCCACAGATCTTGGAACAATTACTTACTTTGAATCAGATGGAACAACCTTAGTTGGAGATGCAACAGCAGCTGGAGCAGGAACATATGTTTTATCAGCAGACAATGCCGGCTGTATCTCCGCAGCGCTAATAGTTGTAACAATAAACACAACACCAACGTTATCAGTTCTGGACACATTAACATGTCCACTAAACTTGATAGACTTAACGGATGTTACGTATTGGTCCACAGATGCTGGGACAATTACTTACTTTGAATCAGACGGAACCACCTTAGTTACAAACGCATCAGCAGTTGGCGCAGGAACATATATTTTATCAGCAGACAATGCAGGGTGTATCGTCACAGCGCCAGTAGTTGTAACCATAAACACAACGCCAATACTTACCGTTCAGGATACAACAACATGCGCACCAAACATTATTAATTTAACAGATGTTACATACTGGTCAACGGATGTAGGGACAATCTCATATTTTGAATCAGATGGAGTAACCCCAATATTAAACGCAACAATAGTTGGCGCCGGAACGTATGTTTTATCGGCTAATAACTTTGGTTGTATCGCAGTTGCGAATGTTACAGTTACCGTGAAGATAACACCCACATTAACACTTGTAGATCCTCCAGCAGTTTGCTCACCATTAACCGTTGACATTACATTAGGGGCTGTTTCAAGCACAGATGTTGGAGCGATGCTTTACTATTCAGATTTAGCAATGACGATGCTTGTTCCAGATGCAACTGCAGTTGGGGGTGGAACATATTACGTTGAGGCAACATACTTAGGATGTTCAAAAAGTGGTCCAGTTACAGTTGTTGTTGTGACAACACCGGAGATTTTTCCGCTACTAGAGGTTATAGAATGTGATTCATTTGCATTACCTATAATAGAAGGAGTATTGCTTACTGGAGCTCAAAACTATTTTGACGCAACAGGCGGTCCATCGGTAGCCAATGTTGTTACAGGGCCTATTACTTCTTCCACAACTCTTTTCATTTATGATGGATTGTCGGGTTGTTCAGATGAAGAAACACTTGTTATTACAATCAATCCATTACCGACATTAACACTTGTTGGTGGAGGAACATATTGTGAGGGAGATTTTGTTTCAGACATGTTAGTTGATGTCACAGGAACACCGAATTTCACAGTTGATTTCACCTTAGACGGAGTCGCATTAAGTGCATCAGGAGCGACAAGTCCACTTAGCTTAGGAAACGCTGCAGGAGTTTACATCATCACAAACATTACCGACGGTAATACATGTACAAATGTTGTGTATGAAATAGAAAAAATTATTGTTAACCCAATTCCTGCAGCTCCGGCTGCAGGAACGGATGTAGTTTACTGTTCAACTGTTACTCCAGATGCAATGACAGTATCAGGAGGCCTTGGAACATTTACTTGGTATTCAGATGCTGGTTTGACTTCAGTTTTTGGGGCAGGCATAACAATAGACCCATCAAATACACTTGGTGAATTCACCTATTATGTTACTGAAACAGAGTTTGGATGTGAAAGCCCCGCCTCAGAAGTAATCATTACAATTAATGGTTGTGAGTTTATAGTTCCAACCGCGTTTACACCAGATGGAGATTTAATGAATGATGATTGGGAGATTCTAGACATTGATTTAATATATCCAAACAACATCGTTTATGTTTATAACAGATGGGGTAGCCTATTGTTTAAATCAAAACAAGGAAGCTACGATTCAAATCGTTGGAATGGAAAATACAATGGCAACCTTCTTCCGGTTGGATCATATTACTTCATCATTGATTACAATGGCAAGGGAAATGACAAGGCAACAGGAATAGTTTCAATAATTTTAAACAAATAGACCCAAAAACTTCTTCGAAAAGACTAATTTTATACCATGAAAAAGACGTGGTTTTTAGTTGTTTTTTTAATTATTGGCGTGTCGGTAACATATTATCTGCAAATTCCTGAAGAAGGGATGCTTCCTGTTATTAATCCGACAGATCTTGAGCCGGAAATGGTTGATCCTGATGTTTTAATCGATCGCAAAGGCTATGGGCACACAATAGGTGATTTTTCATTTTTAGATCAAAATGGTCAGAGAATATCGAATGAAGATATTGATGATAAAGTTTTTGTTGCTGAATATTTTTTCACAACCTGCGGATCTATTTGTCCAATAATGAACGAAGAGATGACACGCGTGCATGAAATGTATAAATCTCAGGAGGATTTCAGAATATTGAGCTTTACAGTGCACCCAGAAGTTGATACAGTGGCACAAATGAAGCGTTATTCAGAAAAATACAATGCAGGACCGAAATGGCACTTTCTAACGGGGGATAAATCTAAATTATACGAGCTGGCAAGAAAATCTTTTTTTGTTTTGAAGCCAGCCGAAGCGAAAAACCTGGGAGATGTAGGAAGTGATTTTATACATACGAACAACTTTGTTTTGGTAGATAGAACTCGACGAATACGCGGTTATTATGATGGAACAAGAACCGCTTCGGTTGATTCTTTAATGCATGACATAGGTCGTTTATTGGAAGAAGAATGATAAAATTATTCTTCCAACTCTTTCAAAATAAGGTTAACATCTTCTTCTGTTGAACTTAATTTTTCTTTGCAAATTTTAATTAATTCAGATGCTCGCTTTACCTTAACGCTTAATTCATCTACGCTAATTTCACCATCTTCAATATCAAGTACAATTTGTTGCAACTCATCAAACGCGTCGGTGTATTTTATTTTATCACTCATTATTTTCAGTTATTTCAACTTTAGATTTTACATTAAAAGTAGCAGTTTTTGTTAAAATTAGGTCACCATTTTTAACCTTGTTGTTCTTTCCTATAGTTTTCCCATTCAGCAATGTAATTGAGAAGCCTCTATTTAAAACATTAATTGGGTCCATTAATCGTATTGATTGGGCAATATTAATCACTTTATTTGTTTCAGATAAAAACTTAGCCTTAACCACAACAGGAAGAGATACGTTTAGCTTCCCCAGTTCACTTGTTTGGTTAGAGACTAAAAAACGGGCATTTCGATATACTCCTTGCTCATTTTTTCGAATTGAATTTTGCTGATGAAGAACGGAGAACTTAACACTGCTGGCCAATTCTTTCAATGAAGAGTTTACAATTTGCTTATTTTGCATAACCGTTTGTTTAACAACATTTTTGAATAGTTTGGATTCACTTTTTAACCTTAGTTGAGCTTCAGAGGTTATCACCAGGCTTGAAGCTTTAATACGCTTTATCGTATTTTTAACAGGAACGGAAAAGTTGTGAAACGCTTGAATTAAAAAGTCACCTAGCTCAGTCGGAGTTATGGCATTACGATAAGAAATCATTTCTGCAACTGTCAAATTGGTAGAATGACCGATTCCAGTTAGAATGGGCAATGAAAAGGAAGCTATATTTTTGCACAAAGAATAATTATTATAGCAAGATAAACCTACTTCTCCACCACCACCACGAACAATTACAACACAATCAAAGTGATGCTTTACACGATGTATTCGTTCCAGCTGGTCACTTATTGACCGTGCAGCGTTATCGCCTTGTAAAGATGCAGGAAACAGCATTGTAAAAAAACGATAGTTCCAGGGATTCTTAGAAATAACCTGCATGAAGTCAGATAACCCTTTGCTTGATTCGGCAGATATTACAGCAATCCTCTTGGGTAAAACGGGGAAATCTAAGCCTTGATTTTTATTAATCAGCCCCTCTTTCTGTAAACGCCTTAAAGTATCTTCCCTTTCTTTTTGTAATTCGCCCAAAGCATAATTCGGATCAATATCCATAATTTGAAGGCTGAGACCATACAATTCATGAAAGTTAACTTTTACCTGGAGAAGCAATGTTGTGTCATCTTTTATTGGTTCTTTGACAACCTCAATAAATCGCGTATTGATTCGCTCGAAATTATGCTTCCAAATAGAACCACTAATTTGGGCAACAATTTTCCCGTTTTCCTTTTGAAGTAATTCTGGAAAACAATGTCCGCTTGGAAACTGATTTAATTTATGCATCTCAGCTTTCACCCAGTATAAATTAGCATAACGATCTTCTATGGTTTTTCGAACGGACGAGACAACCTGTTTAAGTGTAAATATTTTAGGTGAATTTGACATTAAAACAGCGCTATAATTTTTGGTGGAAAAATGAAGCAGGCAATGACCAAAGCAATACTTGAGCTAAACAATACAGCTCCCGCGGCGGGATTTTTTAGTTGCTTAATGATTGATAATTTTGGATTCATTGATTAAAGATAATAAGAAAAATAATTTGCGGCGATCAAAAACAGATTGTGATTTCAAATTAGGCCATGTTATCGTTCTTCTTTATATCTTAGAAGTCTAAAAAAAGAAACATGCAAAACATTAATTCTTACGCCTTTTATGGAAAAAGAGCCCTAATTAGAGTTGATTTTAACGTTCCATTGAACAAAGAAACACTTGAAATTACGGATGACACAAGAATTAGAGCAGCAGTTTGCTCAATTAAACACATTTTAGAGAAGGGGGGCTCAGTAATTATCATGTCCCACCTTGGACGGCCTAAACAAGGCTTTGAAAAGCGGTTCTCCTTAAAAAACATTGTTTCAAGAACATCAGAATTATTAGGTGTTGACGTACAATTTGCTGGAGATTGTATCAGCGATGAAGCGATTGATATGAGCTCAAATTTGCAGCCTGGCCAGGTTATGATTTTGGAAAATGTTCGATTTTATAAAGGAGAAATGGCAGGGACAGAAGAATTTGCGAGACAATTATCACAGCATGGAGATGTTTTTGTCAACGATGCTTTCGGAACAGCTCATCGTGCTCATGCGAGCACCACAATAGTTGCCAAATATTTTCCGAACGACAAAATGTTTGGCTTCCTTATTGAGAATGAAATAAAAAGCGTTGATAAAGTTTTACAAAGTAAGGAGAAGCCTGTTACTGCAATTGTAGGAGGAGCAAAAGTCTCTTCCAAAATTGTTATTATTGAACGCTTATTGGATACCGTAGACAATCTAATCGTTGGAGGAGGAATGGCATATACTTTTGTGAAAGCCACGGGGGGAAAAGTTGGAGACTCTCTCGTAGAAGACGATTATTTGGATGTGGCGCGTAATATTATCGATCAGGCGAAAGCTAAAAATGTAAACCTTTACATTCCAACAGATACTATTATTGCAGATCGTTTTAGCAATGAAGCGCAATTTAAAGAGGTTGCAATTGATAAAATCCCAGAGGGATGGATGGGTCTGGATGTTGGCCACCAGAGCATATTAGAATGTGCGGAAATCATAGAAAACTCTAAGGTTATTCTTTGGAATGGACCGATGGGCGTTTTTGAAATGAGCAATTTTGAAAATGGAACAAAAGAGGTGGCGTATTCAATTGTTAATGCAACAAAAAAAGGCGCTTTTTCATTAATTGGAGGCGGCGATTCAGTTGCAGCAATCAATAAATTCAACTTAGCCGACAAAGTAAGTTTTGTGTCTACAGGTGGTGGAGCAATGTTAGAATTCCTGGAAGGAAAAGAACTACCAGGGATAAAAGCGATTAAGGAAAACTAATTTCTAAAATGAAGATAAGTAACGTTATATTCATAATTACTTTGGCATCTTTTGGATTGATTGCGCAAGAAAATGTTTCCAGCCCAATACTTCCTTCACCGTCATTTTACATGGAAGGTTCAGAAATATTATCCTTTAATCAATTAACGATAGACACAAATAATGTCAATCAGAACACCGTTAATTTTTTATCGAAAGAACTAAAGAAAATTTGGGGGATAGAATTAATTCAGGGGGGAGCAAATAGCTTAATTCAATTCCAGACTGACCCAATAAAAGGCAACGGATACACACTAGAAATAAAGGATAAAATCACTGTTTTTGGAGTTAACGATGAAGCACAATTTCACGGTGCAGTTTCTTTGCTCCAATTAATTGAACAAAATTCTAATGGGTATTCTATACAAGAAGCTTTAGTTAAAGATGAAGCGAAATTTGAATGGAGAGGTTTACATCTTGATGTGAGCCGACATTTTTTCACTGTTGAAGAAGTCAAACGATTTATTGATGCGATGACGTATTATAAATTCAACAAATTTCATTGGCACCTTACTGATGATCAAGGCTGGCGAATTGAAATTAAACGCTACCCGAAATTAACTTCCATTGGAGGACAACGTGAAGGAACAATGGTTGGTCATTATTCCGATTCTCCAAGAATTTTTGACAGCATTCCTTACAGTGGATTTTACACTCAAGAAGAGATTAGAGATGTTGTTCGTTATGCAAAATCGAGATTCATTGAAGTTGTTCCTGAGATTGAACTCCCGGGGCACAGTAGAGCAGCATTAGCGGCATATCCAGAATACTCATGCACAGGAAATAAAAACCCAGTCCCTCAAATTTGGGGAATTTTTGATGACATATACTGTTCCAAAGACGAGACTATTGAGTTTATGCAAAACATCCTAGCTGAAGTTCTCGAATTGTTTCCTTCTGAGTATATCCATATTGGAGGTGATGAAGCGCCGAAAACAATGTGGAAAGGGTGCAATAATTGTCAACGAGTTATGAAAGAGAATGGACTGGAGAATGAGCAAGAACTGCAAAGTTATTTCATTGGTAAAATGGATAAATTTTTAACTGCAAACGGCAGAAAACTAATCGGTTGGGATGAAATTCTAGAAGGTGGCTTATCACCGAATGCTGCCGTGATGTCATGGCGCGGTGAAAAAGGAGGAATTGCAGCGGCCCAACAAGGGCACTATGTAGTAATGACTCCAACAACTTACTGCTATTTTGATTATTACCAAAGCACACACGCGATGGAACCAATTGCAATTGGAGGATATTTACCGCTTGAAAAAGTCTATAAATTTGACCCCATTCCGAAATCGCTTACTGCTAAAGAAGCTAAATTTATTATGGGTGGTCAAGCCAATTTATGGACAGAGTATATTCTGGATTATTCTCAATTGGAATACATGACTTATCCACGGGCTGTTGCTCTTTCTCAATGTCTGTGGAGCATAAATAAACCGAGCTACGAATCATTTTTAAGTGTTTATTTAGAGCACCACGAAGATTTTTTTCGCAAAATTCAATTGAATTTTGCGAAATCGATTCATTATCCAGCAGTTTCGATAAAAAGAACTCCAGGCGGAATAAAAGTGAAATTCGAGGGAGTGAAAGGCGATGCTCCATTTAAAATTGACACCTATAAAGAAGAATTTTCGGACAAATTGAACCCTGACCAGGAACAATTTTACTTTTTAAAAAGGAGCCAATTGACCAAGCCGTTACCACAAATTTTCGCACTTAATTCTAAAGATTTTGACAAGGCAATTAAATATAATTTTATCAATCATTCTGCAATAGGAATCAACATTGATTTAATAACACCACCTCATCCAAAATACAATAATAATGGCAGTTTAAATTTGGTGGATGGCATTTTCGGATCAACTCCATGGAAAGGAAGTGAGTGGTTAGGCTTTCAGGATTCAACAGTATCTTTCATTCTTGACTTAGAAAAGAAGCAAGATATTCAAGGGATTTCAATTGGTTTTTTGAAGCAGAATGGTTCATGGATTTATTTACCAAAATCCATGACGATGCTTACATCAAATGATAAGGTAAATTGGGTTAAAACAAACAATAATGATTCGGTTAAGTTGCAAATGAAAGAAGGACGCTGCATAACTGATTTTTCGGCAAACACACAATACATCAAAGTTGTAATTCAATCCATCGGGATCATACCTGAAGGGAATGAAGGAGGGGGACATAAACCATGGACATTTATAGATGAAATTCAAATAATCAAAGGAGAATGAAAATCGAATTGTGCGCTGCTTCAATTGAAGCAATAAATTTCGCGAAAAAATATAATTTCGATAGAATAGAACTCTGTCAAAATCTTGAACAAGGCGGACTAACGCCATCAGATGGTTTGATCCAATTTGCAATTGAAAAAGGGCTGAGCACACATGTTTTGATTCGTGTTCGGCCAGGCGGTTTTGTATACAGCAATGAAGAAGTAGAAGTAATGCTCAACGATATAAAGCGCTGCGTTCAATTAGGTGTTGATGGTATTGTTATTGGAGCCTTAAGAATTAACGGAGAAATTGATACTGATGTAATTAAGCAAATGATTTCTTGCGCGAAAAACCTTGAAGTCACTTTTCACAGAGCTTTTGATGAATGTAAAAATATTGAACGTTCAATAACAACATTGATTGAACTAGGCTTTAAGAGAATATTAAGTTCTGGCACAAAAACAAACGTCGAGGAAGGGATAGATGCTCTGCAAGAAATGAAAGAATTTTCTAACAGGAAAATTGAAATTATGATTGGAGGAGGTATTTCAGCTAACAATGTGAGACGATTAATGGAATCAGTTCAGCCTGATGCCGTTCATTTTTCAGGAACTAAAAATCAAACAATTGATGAAAACTCTATGTTTTCAGAGTCAATTTTCGTTGCAGACGAAGATAAAATTCACGACATTCTAGCGGAGATAAGGCAATAGACATTATTATGCCAAAGTGTAATGTTTCAGGCGCTGTATTGAAAGTTATAGAATGATGAACACTACTAAGAATTACATCGTAACTCGTTGTATAGGTATAGAAATCACCCGCTTTTAATTTTTTATATTCCGAACTTAGCGCCTACACAGGTGAGAGATATTGAGAGCGTAAAGTCTTGTTTCCTATTATAATCCTTTTTCTAAAATTGCTATTCGTTTATCTATTGGCGGATGTGTTGCAAACAATCCCTTGAGTGAAGACATAAATCCTTTCTTTTTACTGCCATTTTCGATAAACAATTGCTTAATGTCTGCACTTTTCACATCAACATCTGGGTTGCCTGAAATTTTCCTTAATGCTGATGCAAGCGCATGCGAGTTTTTTGTTAATTCGACAGCTCCAGCATCTGCTAAATACTCTCGTTTTCTTGAAAGCGCAAATCTAAAGATTACCGTTAATAAATATACTAATGCAGCAATTGCAAGCGCAATCATCATCACGCGTGGATCAGATTTACTGTCGCGCCTTCTACCTCCATATAAAAATGATCGAAGAAGAATTTGCACGAAAAAACCAAGAATACCAACAAAAATTATTGAAATAATAAGTAAACGAACATCTTTGTTTCGAATATGTGTTAGTTCATGGGCAATAACACCTTCCAGCTCATCTTCATCCAATGCATCGATAATTCCAGAACTTAAAGTGATTGCATAAGATTTTTCATCAATACCAGAAGCGAAAGCATTTAACCCTGGAGAATCAATAATATATAGTTTTGGCATTTTCATTCCAACAGAGATGCATAAATTTTCAGTTAGATTGTAGACCTCCATATTCTCCTTGCGAGAGAGAGTTTGGGCACGAGAAGACCGTTTAATTATTGATGAATGAGAAAAATATGCAATTGCAAACCAAACTCCAACACCAATAACAACGAAAGGTAAAAATTGTAAAAAGGATTGATTTACTGCATACATATCGGGGCTAAAGCCGAAATAAAAGAACACATAAACACCAGCTAGAATAATAGCGGGGAATCCTATTAATAGCAGAGTAGAACGAAAGTTGTTCTTTTTTATCTGCTTATGCAATCCAATATACTCCATAACGTCGTGACGAGTTTGAATCTAGAATTTAATCTCAGGCACTTTATCCATTACTTCGCGTTGGGCAGTGCCCAAGTCAAACATTGGTTGGGTAGACATGTTTTTCATGTTTGCAACAAGATTACTTGGAATAGATTCAATTGCATTATTCAATTCTTTCGTTGCGGAATTAAAATAACGACGAACAGCAGCAAGTTTATTTTCTACATCAGAAATTTCATTTTGTAATTGCATAAAATTAGTGCTCGCTTTCAAATCTGGGTAAGCTTCTACTTGAATGTTGAAAGCTCCCATTGCAGCACCCAATTCATTTTCAGCAGACACCTTTTCGTTTATAGTTCCCGCTTTCATTGCGTTAGAGCGTGCTTCTGTAATTCTTGTTAAGACTTCCTTTTCATGATCCATATATCCCTTCACGGTTGAGATCAATTGCGGAATTAAATCGTGTCGTTGCTTTAGCTGTACATCAATATCCGCAAAAGCATTTTCTCGATTGTTCTTCAATGCAACGAGCTTATTATTTGCAGAAATGTACCAAATGATAATTACCGCACCAATCCCTAATAGAATATATAATCCTGTCATAATTTTTACTTTTACCTAAAGGTAGAATTTTTTTAATTAATTTATCCTTTCAACAGCACTTAACTTTTTTTAGCAAGGCTTTCTTTTCGCTATAATTTTTTAGGTTAATGAATTGAAAGACAAAAATATTGGGTAAGTGAATTAGAATAGGTTCTTTTGTTAAAATCATTTTTATTATGAGTTTCCAAGAAAACCAATACAACATTCAACGCTATGACTTCTCAAATGATAGGTCGTTAAGAGCCTTCAGTGCAGCGGACGAACTGCTTCTTTCTTCGTTTAATGAAATAGAAACAGCAAACAAAAACCTTGGACTCTATAATGATCGATTTGGCTTTTTAAGCTGCCATTTGTCCGCTCATTCTCCCCAGGCCGTTATTACACATAAGAGTCAAGAGAAAGCGATAGCGTTGAATTTGGAAAACAACTCCTTAGATAGTTTGAGTTATAGTGACCCTCTATCGACATTAGATGTAAAATTGGACATGGTCCTCATCAAGATTCCAAAATCTCTCGACTTATTTCATCTTTTTTTAGGTCAGATAGCTCAGAACTCTACCGATGAGGTAATGGTTATTTGTGGTTTTATGACACGTCATTTTACGCCAAAAATGATTCAAATAGCAGAGCAATATTTCGAGGTTGTCACCCAAAGTAGAGCGCTAAAAAAAGCTAGAGTATTGACTCTTAAAAACAAAAAACAAACGGAGGGAATAAGCTTTGTCAAAGACTTGAATTATGATGATGAGACTTATCAACAGTATTATGGCGTCTTTTCGGGGGAACACATCGATTATGCAACCCAATTTTTTTTAAAACACATCGAAATTAAAAACTCACAACAACAAGTTTTAGATCTTGGCTCTGGAAATGGAATTTTAGCCAAAGAAATTGTCAAGCAACATGTAGACGCTGAAATGCACTTGATGGATGATGCTTTTCTCGCAGTTGAATCAGCTAAACTAAATATTAAAGGAGAGAAGATTCATCATTATTATGATAACGACCTTCGGGTTTTTAATGATGAAATGTTTGATGCTATCGTTACAAATCCTCCTTTTCATTTTGAGCATGAAATTAATATTCAAGTAACGTTAGAACTTTTTAAAGAGTGCTTCCGTTGTCTCAAAGAGAATGGAAATTTGCAAATTGTTGCAAATCATCATTTGAATTATAAAACACATCTTTCCCCTCTATTTAGTTCTGTAAAAGTCGTTGCGGAAGACAAGAAGTTTGTCGTTTATAAATGTGAGAAGTAACTTTTTAACACCTAAAATACCAACCCCTGTTCTGGGTTTTGTTTGTCAAGTTACTATAAGAGTCAATTTAAAGGATAAACAAGCTCTATCTGTGTCTAAATATAATTGTCGTACATTTACTATTTGTTAAACTTCAAACATGAAAAAGCTATTTCTCCTCGCAATTTTATGCGGCAGCATGAATTTATATGCACAACAACTATCCCTGAAGTCAGGTTCTTATTTAATAAGTGCAGAAAAAGACATCAGAACAAACTACAATTCCAACAATAAAGAATATGTAATTGTTAGTTTTTCCGCAACACCAACTGTTGAAAAAAAGGCAGCTTTGGTAAATGCGGGAATGGAGTTATTTGGTTATTTGCCAACGCGCTCGTTCTATGCGAGATTGGATATAGGTATTGACTTCTCAAATCAAGCCTTTTCTGATGTAACGAATGTTTTTAAAATTAAAAACAAGTTCAAACTGTCTAAGAATCTATCAGCAGGCATATACCCTGCTCATGCAATCGCGGAGAATGATCAAGTTGATTTAATCGCAACTTATTTCAAGGGGGAAAGTGAGTCTAATTTATTTTCGGGAAACCTTTCCGTTCAAATTTTAAAAAGAAATACTTCACTAGAACAAATAACAATTCGAGTTAAGCTTGCGGAATTAGAGAGGCTGTATGCAAATTCCAAAGTTTATTATTTTGAAGAAATTCCGGAAATAGGTCAACCTGAAGATAAAGGAGGAAGAACGAGTCACCGGTCCAATTTTTTAAATTCTGGAAGCTCTTCAGACTTGAGTTATGATGGCACAGGTGTTACTATTATGATGCAAGATGATGGTTTTATTGGTGATCATATTGACTATGAGGGAAGAACGGATCAATCTAATTGTGAAGGTTGCTCTACAGCAGATAGTGACCTTCATGGAGACCATGTATCCGGTATAATAATGGGGGCTGGCAATCTCGACCCAGAAGGAAGAGGAATGGCCTCAGGAGCAAAACTATTTGTATATAATTCGACTAACGAGAATTATGATGACGTACCTGCTTTATATGACAATGACAGCATGGTCGTGACATCCAAAAGTTATGGTGACGGCTGCAATAGTGGCTATAGCAGTCTTGCACGTCAATTAGATAAGCAGATTCGTGAAAGACCGTTCTTAACACATGTTTTTTCTGCTGGAAATTCTGGAACAGAGGATTGTGGATATGGAGCGGGTCCTGGCTGGGGAAATATCACTGGAGGACATAAGAGTGGTAAAAATGTTATAGCCGTAGGAAGTTTAACACGACTTGACGGTCTGAGTGGTTTTAGCAGTCGAGGCCCTTCTGAAGATGGAAGAATCAAACCAGACATTTGTGCTGTTGGTTCAAGTGTTTATTCTACAATTTCAGATAATGATTATGCAAGTCTTTCAGGAACATCAATGTCTTGCCCTGGTGTTGCCGGTACTTTAGCACAATTGTATGAAGCATATAGAGATATTTATGGCGGAAATCCATTGTCTGGTTTAATGAAAGCGTGTGTGTTGAATACAGGGGAAGATTTAGGGAATCCTGGCCCAGATTTCACTTATGGCTGGGGAAGGATTAATGCACGACGTGCTTATACTATACTCTTAAACAATCAATTTATTCACGATTCTATTACGCAAGGAGCAACAAACGTCCATACAATTGATGTTCCAGCGGGAACGAAAGAGGTGAAAATAATGGTTTATTGGATGGATTACGAAGGGTCTACAAGTGCTTCTCTTGCGATTGTTAACGACATGAACATGATTGTGACAGATCCATCAACATCGAACTTTGAACCCTGGTTGCTTGATCCAACACCGAACGCCACAGCGCTTAATTCTACAGCAATTAGAGGGGTAGACAGCATCAATAATATGGAACAGGTTACAATTCAAGACCCGATGTCTGGAACGTATAACGTGAGTATTGCTGGATTCAATATTCCTCAAGGACCTCAAGACTACCATTTGGTTTATTATTTTGTTCAAGACGAGATTATTATAACTTATCCTAATGGAGGAGAACCTTTTGAGCCTTCTACATTAGAATTGCTTCGATGGGATTCGCAAGATAGTCCGGTCAATTATACTGTTGAGCTTTCTGAAGATAACGGAGCCTCATGGGTTACAATCGCTAGCCTTGCAGCAAACACGAAGCATTATAATTGGGGAGTTCCTGCAACGTTAACTGGCGAAGCAAAAATTAGAGTTTCGAGAGGTGCCGTTTCAGATGAAAGTGACGCTGTTTTTAGTATCATAGACCGTGTAGAAAACATGAATTTCGTTTGGTCGTGCCCAGATTCGACAAGGTTAGAATGGGATTTGGTGCCAGGAGCAACATCTTATCAAGTTCGCATGCTTGGCAACAAGTACATGGATTCGATTGGTGTTAGTGCAACAAATTCGTTTGTAATACAACAACCATCAACAAATTTCGGATGGTATACCGTTCAAGCCATAGGGCCAAACAACGCCGTGAGTGAACGACAAGTTGCGATTGAAAAAGTTACGGGAGAATTTGGATGTTTGTGGAGCGATCCATTCGCGGACTTTTCAATTGATTGCGAAGATGCTGGAACAGGTTATTGTATAAACCTTACAGAATTAAGTATTAATACGGATGCAAGCTCACAGTTTACATGGTATTTTCCAACAGGTACTCCTTCTACAAGTACAGATCAAAACCCTCAAATTTGTTTTGACACCGCAGGAGACCATGATGTCGCAATGGTTGTTGATAATGGCGCGGGAGTAGATTCAATTTATGTTGTTGATGGAATACATATCAATCAAACATCTACATTACCTTATTTTGAGGGTTTTGAAAACTATCCAAACTTTGTAAATTTAGATCAATGGTCAATTGATAATCCAGACAACAACGGAACCTGGTATATCACTGCTGCTGCGGCACTTTCAGGATCAAAATCAGCAAGAATTTTAAACTATGTACAGGCTGGAAACTTTACGGACGATTTAATTTCAGGGCCAATTGATTTGTCAAGTATAGACGCTTCTGGCTCATTAACACTGAGCTTTCGATATTCATACAGAAAGATAACAACATTGGATGATGAGTGGTTAAGAGTTTCATTACGCGGGAACTGTGCTGATAGTTGGACGTTGAGAAAAACGATTCATGGCAGTTTTCTATCTGACCAAACAGCTCCGACTGGAGGCTGGGTGCCAAGCACAGATGCAGACTGGACAACAGTTCATTTGACAAATGTAACAAGTCAATTCTTCACTGGTGATTTTAGAATGAAGTTTAGCTTTGAGAGTGACAGTGGAAATTCAATTTATTTAGACGACATAAACATTTATGCGGGAGCACCATCAGACGAAATAGTAGGGTTGTATGAAAGTTCACTTGATGACATTGTAGTTTATCCAAATCCTTCGTACAATGAATTGAATTTGAGGTATTCTGTTGGTACGAATCAAAAAACAACGGTAACGTTATTGAGCTTAAGTGGTCAATTGATACAACAACATGTTTTAAGCAGTCATCCGGGGAATAATTTAGTCGTTTTAGAAACGTCTAACCTAACTCCGGGAATCTACTTATTAACGATAGGAAAAGATAGCTCAACACATACGGAAAGGGTAATAATTCGTTAATTTTCGATGTAAAGAATGAGTGGTTGTGATCCCAGTTTATTTGTGCTGAAAAGCAGAAAGGGTTGAGATAACACTTCTGCTGCCGGGCCGTTTGGACGAGTTGACGTCAATACAATAGCGTTCTTTTTTTCATTTACTAATAATGAATAGCCGCTTGTACTTCGAAGCTTATCAAAATGAATATACAAGATGTTATTCATGAAATCAAAGCCTTCAATTTTTAGGTTATAGTTGACTGTATTGACCGAGTTCATTTCTTCCGCTATTGTAAACCACTCATCAATTGAATTGATTGCAATCACAGCTTGATTATATCCCTCTTCCCCCCCTCCTGTTAAAACACCAGCTTCAATTGTTGTTATAATTAGCGCGCCTTCACTAGGGGAGGTTTTAACAACCACACATTTTGTAAAAAGCAAGCAAAGAAATAATGGGAGAACCTGTTTCATAAAATCATAATGTGTGTTTTGCCTATCAAAGTTAAACAATTAGAACCTAACTAATTTTTCTTTCGCTTGACATTATTTAGCTTTTCAGGGTTAATCTTGAAACGCGATTACGAAGAAAATTGGTGAAACATTGATTAAATCAAAGAAATTCATTTTATTTGTAGTAACAAAATATAAAACGATGAGCAGTAAGGATATTTTTTGGGGAATTGGTGATCTTTTTCAGTGGATGTTCCAAGGCTTGCAGGCAGATGCAATTGGTAACATATTCAATTACTCGATGATTTGCCTTGGTTTTTTCGGATTGTTTTATTGGTTAATTAAACAAAAGAAATTTAACGATGCCGCGGATAAGGATTCAGGTAGACTTAAATAGTCTTTTTCTATAATAAAATTCAAAGGTTGTCTAATTGACAGCCTTTTTTTATTGCCTAATTTCTTATTTCACGTTATATTTGACGAATGAGCTCGTACAGCGTAATAATCACTGCCGGTGGAATTGGAAAACGGATGAATTTATCGTTACCAAAGCAATTCATTGTGATCAATGAAAAGCCATTACTTATGTACACCATTGAAAAATTCTATCATTTTGACCCTAAATTTCAAATCATCATTACCTTGCCCGATGAATGGAAAGAATATTGGGAAGCGCTAATTGTAGAGAATAAGTTTAACATCCCACACCGTGTTGTTTCAGGAGGTGAGGAACGATATCATTCAATAAAAAATGCGTTAAGCTATTGTTACGGGGATTATGTTTGGATACATGACGGAGTTCGTCCGCTCGTTAATGAGAAAACGCTTAACTCCTGTGCAAAAGCGATTCGAAAGCATGATGCGGTGATTCCTATTATAGCTGTGCCTGACTCACTACGCAGAGTTCAAGGAAGTCAATCGAATGCTGTGCCGCGTTCAGAATATGTTTTTGTCCAAACACCTCAGTGCTTTAAAAGAGATGTTATTCTAAAGGCGTATAATATTCCATTCAGTCCAGAAATAACTGACGACGCGAGTCTTGTAGAACAATCAGGAGTCGAAATAAAGTGCGTTCAAGGCAATTTAGAGAACATTAAAATCACCAATAAGTTCGACGTTAAATTTGCAGAATTGTATTTGGGTTAGGGCGAATTAGTCCTTTCGTGGTGTCATCGTTAATCTTCTAAATTTGAGAACCCAATACCTGAATAAAAACCTACTGTCACCAACTAAAGGCGTTATTTTTCTACGCTTAATAATGTGAAACAAAAGAGCTTCGGATGTATACAATCTAATCATTTTTAAACGAGGCTAAAAATATTTTTTAGCCATTTACGGACTCTTTGGTTCTCTCAAACAGACTATAATCTCTAGTGGGCGTATCAACATAAAAGATGAGCCAAACCCCTGAATCATCTACTTAAATGTTTACTTTGTTTAGAAAATTCGAATAACTTTGCGTTATGAAATATACATTTGGAATAATAACGCTATGTCTTTTAGTCGGTTTATCAAGTTGTGGAGATACAACTGAGATTCTTAAGAATTCTAATACGGCTGAAAATGTTGATAGCCTAATTCAACAGCATCCAGATAGCATTGATTTGCTTTTAAAACGGGGAAATAGTGCTTTTGAAGCCTACAACTATTCTTCAGCAATGTCTGACGCGGCAAAAGCATATCGCATAGACTCAAACAATTATGACGCTCGACTATTGTATGCTGATTTGTTGAATAATCGCACAGCTCGCTCCTTAGAAGACATTATGAGCGCCCAAAAGCTATACAAAGGAATTATCATTAAACAACCTAAAAATGCACGAGCACTTGTCGGACTTGCATCAACTTTTTTGTATCAACAAGACTATGAAAAGACATTTCAATACGCTAATGAAGCACTGCGAATCAATAAAAAATACCGTGATGCATATGTGTTGAAGGGGAGCACCTATTTGATTCTAGACAACAAAGAGCTTGCGAAATCATCTTATGAAACAGCAATTCAGCAAGATCCTGAATTTTACGAAGCGTACTTTTTTCTTGGACAAATTTATCAATCAGAAAATGACCCCCTTTGCATTGAATATTTCACTTCTGCACAAAAATTACAACCCAATAATCTAGAATTTAAATATCAAGTTGCATATAGCAGAGAGTCTTTTGGACAACACGAAGAAGCAAAAGAGATGTACCGAGAAATGGCCACAGACACGGTCGATATTTACGTTATGAGAGCTTTGTTTCACCAAGGAAAAATACACCAATTGATAGAAAAGGATTTGGATAGCGCATTGTATTTCTACAAAAGTGCCCTGCAGACTGACCCTCGTTTTTATGAGGCATGGTTTAATTTAGCTGTTTGTCATGAAGAGTTAGGACACAAAAGCCAAGCATTAACCGCCTATGGAAAATGCTTGAAATACAACCCTCAATTTGAGCCAGCGAGAGCGAGAGCGAATAAATTGAGATAATGAAAAAACTGAATCCAAAGATATTTCAACTTGCTTCGGAAGGGTTAATACCGCTCTTAGGGTTATTTATTTGGAATTGGAGCTTGTATTTCATCCTGCTTTTTTATTTTTTCGATTTAATTGCGAATGAAGCTATCATGAATTTGAAATCAAAGAAAACAGTTCATTTTCAAGGGTTAAAAATGGTAGAATCGATAAAATACAGCAGCATAAGCTTGTTTACGTTATTAATTTCAATAATCGTTATCCACTTTGCAATGGTTTTCATTCACCCTGGAATTGACTTTTTAATCGAGTTTAGCTCATTTTGGAATTACGAAGAATTTGGAATTAAACAAGGTTATTTTCTTGTGCCCTTAATTGTTTTCGTCAGCTTTCAACAATATAAAATGGAATTTCTACAGAGAGCAATCTATAGGAAAGCGGTACTTAAAGAAATTTGGAATAAACACACCCAAGCATTAATAGTTATTGTAGCATTCGCAGGGCTATGTTTGGGGATCTCACAATTCTTTGTGTTACCGGAAGCTTTATGCGTTCTCGGAATCATTGCACTATCTTCACTTTATAAGTGGAGGTTTAATTAAATACTACTCTTTAATTAAAACAACATCAATGCTCCAATTTGCCCTCACTTTAGTTGGTTTAGAGTAGTAATAAATTTCTTCTGCCTGCAACAAATCTTTCTTTTTACCCACATCCCATTTAGAATTTCCATTTGTATCGTTGATAATTTTAAAAGAGTATTCCCCAGGTAGAACTTCTAACATTTGATATCCACTAGAGGGGTTTTCTAGCGCAACTTCCTCCATCACTTTCCCATTACTTATCATTTGTATTATCACAGGATCTTCAAAGCCTTCTAATTGAATAGAAATAGATCCGAATTTATGCCTTTTCATCAAAGTTAAATTCAAGGATTGATTATAATTAGACCCATGACTTGTTTTAATCGCACCTGCTTCAAATTCAACACGAAGTTGAGATAAACTGTCCCTGTTTAATTGAAGGAAAACCTCATCGTACTCAAAGGTAAATGACACATTTTCGATAAGGGAAGAATCCTCAATGCGCATTACTTTAATCAGTGATTGATCGATGTCTATAATAAAGTCATCAACATTTAACGTGAGGGAGTCGCTTGGCTTGAATCGGTTATTAGCTTTGCTGCTTTTAACTACTATTTCCGCCGCCTCTCTTTGAACGCTAAACCGCAACTTAGTTGTGTCGGAGAACTCATCTGTCTGAAGGACTAATTCAATAGACGATAATTCCTTAATCGTAGAAAAAACCATCAAGCTATCTGTTGTGATTTCTTTGATTCTTTCAGGGTGCAATTGTTTCCCATCAATCCAAATTGCCGAGGTGTTAATTGCACTATTGGAACCAAGAATAAAACGTCCATTACCTAGAGATTTAACCGTTCGAAGTTCAGGGGAAGCTTCAGGGGAAAACAATCGAATGGGTATAGAATCAAGCCTGCTTGACAATAAATGGATTATTGTGTCCTCTTGAAATCCAACTTGTTCATGTTCTTGAATTTCTAAATCGCGGTTTTCGTCAATGAAGGCGAACAAAGAGTATGTTTTAGACGGTAGATACTTTAAACGTGCAACCCCTCCCTTATCTGTTACGTTAAAGTTGACCAATTCATGCGTTTCGACATCAAACATTCCTACAAGACAGGATTCTACAGGCTGATTCGTCCATGCATCAATAACTTGGACACTGTATTCTAAACTATCAATGAACAAACCTGTTGAGAAGACATATTGAATTAAACTGTCATTGCGTTCAGTAATATCACGCACAGCATTATTAAGATAGATTGCATAAGTTGTGTTTATAGCTAATTCTTCTTCCCAATTTAGGTATAATGTCTTTCCTTTAACTTCCGCATTGATTGTTGCATGAGCAGGGACCATTATTATGTTCTTTCTTGCGTCGTTCAATTGAATAAATTCATCGAAAGGAATTACAATACTTTTAGAGGAGAACTGAACAGTTTCATTCTTGGGAAGCATCTTACTGACTATAGGGCGTGGAGCAGCCATATCTTCAATTCCCCCAGTCAAGCTTCCGACTTGCGCACAAGAAGCAAGCAGAAACGTGGATATTACAATTATATTACGGTAACTAACCATTCACATAAATTAGATAAATATTTTTGATCAACAGCATTAAAATCTGCTATTTTATCACTGTCAAGGTCTAAGATTGCAACAATGGCGCCATCCTTAATGAGCGGAAGAACAATTTCACTTTTCGACAGGGAGCTGCATGCAATATGACCAGGAAACTCGTCGACATCGTCAACAATAATTGTTTTGCTTAACTCCCACGAAGTTCCACAGACACCTTTCCCTTTCTGAATACGCGTGCATGCAATTGGCCCTTGAAAAGGCCCTAAAACCAACTCATCTCCTTTTACAAGATAAAACCCAACCCAAAAGAAATTAAGCGTTTGTTTCAACGCCGCCGCTACATTGGCCAAATTAGCTATCGTATCCTTCTCATCACCGATCAAAGCTTTGATTTGTGGAATCAAACCGTGATAAATTTCTTCTCTCTCTCCAGGAGAAATAATTAATTCTTCTGCCATAAGTACAAAAATAAATTAATCAATCGGATTTTGTGAAAGAAGTCATAATTTTAACTAACTTAATATAGAAAGAGATATAATATGTTAAAAAAAGCACCCTTAGAAAAGATTTTGTTCTTGGATATTGAAACCGCCCCACTCGTATATAACTATAATGATTTGGATAAACAAGGTCGGTTATTGTTCGAGTCCAAAACACGCTTCATGCAAAATGATGAAAAAAGTTTTGAGCAATTGTATGGTGAACGTGGTAGTATTTACGCAGAATTTGGCAAAATAGTCTGTATTTCTGTTGGCTTTGTTACAAACTCATCAACAGGGAGACAGATAAGGATGAAATCATATTACCATGATGATGAAGAGGTTTTGCTTAAACAATTCAGTCAGTTGCTGGGCGAGCATTACAATTCTCCGATGAGTATTCTCTGCGGCCACAACGCCAAAGAATTTGATTTTCCTTATATATGTAGAAGGATGCTAATTAACGGTCTAGAATTGCCGGCAACATTGAACATCGCAGGGAAAAAACCCTGGGAAATTAATCACCTCGATACAATGGAGTTGTGGAAGTTTGGCGATTTTAAAGCCTATACCTCATTAGCCCTATTGTGCCATGTGTTCAAAATACCAACACCTAAAGATGATATTTCTGGAGCTGATGTTGCGCGGGTTTATTACGAAGAAAAGGGGTTAGAACGCATTAAAGTTTACTGCGAGAAAGACGTTGTCGCGTTAATTCAACTGTTTTTAAAAATGCGAGGAGACGAACTTGTTGCTGATGGAGATATTCACTTCTCAAAGTAACGAACAAAAAAAAGCGACTTCAGATGAAATCGCTTTAAATTTTTATATTCTTCAGTTTAGATAAACACAATTTCTGTTGTTGTCGTTTCTTCTACGACTTTAACTATTCCTGTGCCATTTCCTGCACTTGATACAACAATAATGTCTAAAAGAGCAACCCCAGCCTGACCTAATTGATATACTTCGTTAAAATTAAACGAAGCTGTTCCAGATGAACCTGTTGTTGAAACCATTGGAAATAAATCACTTGGCGGCTTTGGATCTGTGCCCACTGTTGGTGATGCGTCTAAAGTGACGGAGGCTCCAGGGACAATTTGATTATTAACATCTCGTACAATAACATTCACGATTGTGTCCGCTTTTTTTCTACACCCAACAAACATTGATGATGTAAAAAACAATACTGCTCCAATAAATAATATCTTATTAAATTTCATAACTATTAAATTTAGGGTAAAAATACCGTTTCAACTGCAGTTGTATGAACTCTTGTTCTAACGTATCCTGAGCCAACGTTCAATGAGTTTGTTTTAACAATAACATCGAAATACGCGACCTCATAATCTTCTCCTCCTAAATCAAAATGTGGATCAAGAAAGAATGAAGCATAACCAGCATTATTCGTTATTACTGTATCAACATAAGCAAATGTTGACGGGTTCGAAGTTTTGTCCCCAACGATAATTACTTTTGCTCCTTCAATGAGTGCATTGCTAGAAGAGCGCACATAAATTTTTACAATTGATGGTTCTTTATTCTTACAGGAGTTTAAAAACGCGACACTCAATATAATTGCGAATAAAAATGATAGTTTCTTCAAAAGAATAATTATTTAGTTGGACTAACATCCAAAGTTACCTAATTTTTTACATATAACAAATCCAGAGTACATCTTAATTTCTTAACTTCGTACGCTGATGGGCAGGTTAATGTTACAGTAAAACAATTATAAGGCGAGAAAAGTTACAATCGAGTTGTTTTTTTGTCTTTTTATTTGGGATTCAATGAAAGAAAAAATTTACGAAATAGAAAAGGAAATTGAGAACACAGTTCTAAACAATGCTAAGCAATTAGAGGAATTTAGAATAAAGTATTTGGGCTCAAAGGGAAAAATTAAAGACTTGTTTTCCTTCCTGAAAGAAGCACCGAAAGAAGAAAAACGAGAGATTGGTCAATTGATGAATATGCTGCGGAAGTCTGCGCAATCTAAATTTGACGATTCAACTGAAAAACTAAACTTTGCACAAGAAACGGAGCATAAAATTGATTTATCTCGTCCAGCTGATCAAAATGAAATTGGTGCTCGACACCCGCTTTCTTTAGTTAGAAGTGAAATCATTGAAATTTTTAACCGGATTGGATTTACTGTTTCTGAAGGCCCAGAAATTGAGGACGACTGGCATAATTTTTCTGCTTTAAATTTTCCACCAGAGCATCCAGCAAGAGATATGCAAGACACTTTTTTTATTGAAAAAGGAGAGAATGAGATAGCGCTGAGAACACATACTTCTTCGGTTCAGGTAAGAGTAATGGAAAACGATAAGCCACCAATCAGAACAATTTCACCAGGGCGCGTTTATAGAAATGAAGCAATTTCAGCTAGAGCACATTGCTTTTTCCACCAAGTGGAAGGTCTATATATTGATAAGAACGTATCGTTTGCAGATTTGAAACAAACATTATTATATTTTGCGAAAGAATTATTCGGAGAGAAAGCCAAAATCCGTTTGCGGCCGTCTTACTTTCCATTCACAGAGCCAAGTGCAGAAGTAGATGTATCTTGTACAATTTGTAATTCGAAAGGTTGTAATGTTTGCAAATACACTGGCTGGTTAGAAATTTTAGGATGCGGGATGGTTGATCCAAATGTACTAGAGGCAAGTAATATTGACAGCAAGATATATACTGGATTTGCTTTTGGTATGGGAGTAGAAAGAATTGCTCAGTTGAAATATAAGGTGAATGATTTGCGTTTGTACTCTGAAAATGATGTGCGATTTTTAAAACAATTTACAGCAGGAAATTAACATGGGACTATTTACCTTTAATAAAACACCGAACGATGTGTTGCCCTGGATTACGATTAATTCAATGGAACAATTAATAGACATTTTGAATAATGTAAGCGAAACACCAATTTTATTATTTAAACATAGCACACGGTGCAGCATCTCATCAATGGCTCTTAATGGGTTTGAGCGAAACTGGACTGGAAACGCGAAATGTGAATTGTACTTTATTGATTTGATAAAAAACAGAGATGTTTCGAATAAAATTGCTGAGTTAACTGGAGTTCATCATCAATCACCGCAAGCGATTGTACTAAGAAATAGCAATGTCATCTATGATGCTACTCATACATCAATTGATGCTGAGAGAATTGAAACAATTATTTCAAAAGGATGAAAAAATACGTCATTATAGGTCTCGTCGTTTTAGTTGGCGGTTTTCTTTTAATTAAACCTCTCTTTGATAATAACAATTCCGACCCGAAGATCACCAAACAAAAACCTGCCGCTAATTTTACTTTTAGTAATAATCTCGCAGCTATTCGAACGACGGTAATCCCTTTGGAAGTTGAAGTAAATGAAGAACTTTCTAAAATTGAAATCATCTTTAACGATAGTATTATTGCATTTTGGGAAAACCCTCCGGTAAAGCTGACTTATTCTTTTAATCCAGGCCTGTTTGGTGTAGGGACAAAAACGCTCAATCTTTTATGTACCCGAATGGACGGGTCGACATTTGTTGATAATCGTCTTGTACGAGTTCTTTCAGAAACGGTGCCGACAAAACTAACCGTTAAAATATTAAACACCTTTCCGCACCAGACAACAAGCTTTACACAAGGGCTAGAGTTTTACAATGGCGATCTTTATGAAGGAACCGGCGACCCTGGAGCTCAAGGGTCAACATTGGTTGCTAAAACGGATATTAACACGGGAGTTCATACTGAAAAAATGGGCCTTCAAGCAGGGTATTTTGGTGAAGGAATTACCATTCTAAATGATACGCTTTATCAAATCACTTGGAAAAACAACAAATGTTATACTTATGCAGTAAATAAGAGTCTAAAACTACTTGGAGAATATAATTACATTGGTGAAGGTTGGGGGCTATGTAACGACGGAAGCTCACTTATAATGTCAAATGGGACAGAAGTAATTACATTTAGAAACCCAAAGACATTTGAAATTGAACGCACCATGGAAGTATTCAATAATGAAGGCCCTATTGGCTATTTGAATGAACTTGAGTTCTTCAGTGGAAAAATTTACGCCAATGTTTGGACCACGAATACGATTGTTTCAATCGATCCAATTTCAGGAAAAGTTCAGGAAGAAATCGATTGTACAACCCTAGTTAAAATGGGAAAGAAAATAGGAGAAGTTTTAAACGGTATTGCATATAACGCCGAAAATTCAAAAATTATTCTAACCGGAAAGTACTGGGATAAATTATATGAAGTGTTATTTGTTCCCCCAGGGATCTAACAATCGACTACTCATCGTCAATTTCATTTTCTTTAAATGCTGAAGGAATTAAATCCGGCAATATTTTCAAGACAATCGGTAAAAGAAAGGCACCACCCGGAATCATAAAAATTGCAACTGCTGGCACTGATTTTAAGATGTCTTTAAACTGTGTTTTTACTTGTTCCTTTTCCTCCTTGGTAAGTTCATGAGACGTCGACTTTTTAACTAACGAAATTAGTTCTTTACTCTCCTTTAACTCCAACGCAATTTTATCTTTGTTGCGTAAAATAATTTTTGTCCATCGCTTTGAAAGGCTCGAGTATACCTTCTCGTATGAAGTAGTATTCTTCATGAACTCAATTTTGTCATGCGACATTAATAAAAAACGTTCTGAAAAACCAAGGTTTTCATCCAGTTCAGAAAGAGGAATGTCTAGTTGCTCGCACAAAGCGACAAGATGATCCATCTCCTCATCAACCATCACTTTGTTTGAGGTAATTGTTAATATGGATAAATCCAAAAGAAAACGCTTGAACAACCAATGACGTTTTGTGAAAAGGGATAAATCATTTATTGAAGAGGACGTTTTAAACTTTTCCTTAAGCTGATTTCTTTCATTTTCATGCAAACTTGTGGAAGCAAGAAAAACATCAAAAATGGAACGCTCTTGTTCTTCTATTACTCCATCTGAATGAGCTGCGAGAATTACTGCTGTCATCGCGTTAAATGCAAATAACTCGTAATTACTGAAAGCCTCATCTTTTGATTTGTGGTTAAAATCATCAAATAATATTACGTCCAAGAAACAAAAAGCGTTGCTGAGGGAATTAATCCACCATTTATTCTCTAATAAATTCAGCTTAATGTCGATGCGTTTGGAAAGGATACTTTCGATTTTTTCTTCTTCTGTTTCTTTTAGGAAAAAGGTAAAAATTTTCGATATTGACAAGGTGCTGTGTCCTGCATAAAAATAGCACAGAGAAGCAATAAATGTTTCTTTATTAAAAGCAACATCCTTGTTGATTTGTGAATACACAAACAAATGCGATTCAAAAAGTAAAAACTTTAACTTTTCATTTTTAGTCCACTTTGAAAAATCAAGATTCTTTGCAAAGATAAATTCTAGAGGGAATCCATAAATTATACCTGAATGCGACAAAGTCATGTGCATAAAGGGCAACTTTTCCATTCCTTTGGGCCGGTCAATTTTTAGGACGATTTCACCCTTTTCGACAAGGTCAAAGTACTTATTAATCCATCCTTTAGACGAGGGTGAAAGCATATCAACAATAATTTATAAAATGCCTGCTACAGCAAAAACTTTTTTCTTTACGTAAACAGTCGCACCATTCAGGTCTAAGACTTCGAAAAAACCAATATATGCACCAATGGTAGCTTTGGTGTTGTCGCTTCTAACACCATCCCAAACAAATGTTCCTTCCAGCGCCATTAATTCTGAGCTCAAAACTTTAACAACTTCTCTGCCCCTATCATCATAAATTGTGAAATTCCCTATTAAACCAGGCTCTGTAAGTTTATAGTTTATTTGAAGAACGTCTTCAAATCCATCATTATCTGGTGATATTGTTTCGCTCGTATACGAAAACTCTCCATTTGTTATCGCGGGATAAAATTGTGAATTTTCCTTTCCTGGTGTTGCGAAACCAATTGACTCTGCAGCAGTATGCCAATTATTTTGATCATTTGAAGATGCAATCGGATTAAGCCGTTCGAGTGATTTTCCATCTTCGTCATCTAACAACTCAAAATGCCAATCGTCCAAATAAGAGACGGCGTCCATCACTTGATTTTGATTGATTAAATACACAGTACCTTCATCATTTGCATAACTAGGGATGTCTATTTCCATTGATCTTCCAAGCGTATATTCCATATAATTTTGGAGAATTTGAAGCGTATCTTCCCCTATAATCAAGTAAGTATCAGGGTACAATAAAAAATGTTCAGGAATTATTTTATTACCAGAAATAGTGTCATTGCTGAACCCAGCAAGCTCCCAATTAAAAACATCAATCAACTTGTCAGAAGTGTTGTAAAGTTCAACCCAGTCGCTACCTCCACTCAAGGGATTAAACATTATTTCATTGATAATGATATCACCAGCATCAGCAGTATCAGGAAGAGCAAAACTGCCATTAACCGTTGATGAGTTTAACCAACAATCTGCAATGTTCTGCAATTCTATTGTGTAAACTTGAGAGGCCAGAAGATTTTCAACAAACTCGAGAATTAACGTTGTCGGTGTAGGGCCTAGTGCATAATTGTTTAGCACTGTCAAGCTAGGTGAAATAGTGATTATTGCATTTGATAATGACGATGAGTCCATTCCTTCAGTAAAGGTCACTTCTAAAAAATTTGGAGGTAAAGCAATCAACTGACTAATGCCTGCACCTTGTGTATCTGGAGCCAAGTCAAAAATTGAATTTTCTATACCGGGCGTTCCACCGAGCACATCATTACTTGCTCTCCAATCAGAAAAATCAGTACATGGATCATTTGGATTTATTCGTTCTAAAGAATATCCACCACCATCTTTATTATCGTCTTGATACCATTCACTTGAGTAGGTTAATGAGTCTAAAGTAACGCCATTATCATCGCGGATTACAATGTTATCCCCTGAATTGTTTAGACCAGGAAAACTGGTAACCGCTGTTGCCACAGCAAACGAATCTACATTATTAGTACTCGTTAAAACAATGTAATCTCCAGGCATTAACCAGCCGGTTTGTATTGTTCCGTTAGATGAATTATCACCAAGTTTCCAATTCTGTAAATTAAATATTTTATTACTTCGGTTGTATAGCTCCACATACTCGGCACTTTTCAAACCGACAATAGGATCTGGGTCAGCCATAATCTCATTAATTGCGATATCACCAGGAGTAGGGGACTCTGCAATCAAATAAGAAAAAGGAGCCGTTTGAATACTAGAAGTATTACCAACGAGGTCTTCTATGAAATTTGTTTCTAATATGTAAGAAGAGCCGTTGACCAGGGGTGTTGTTGGAACCAAATGAATCAATGCAGGATCGACTCCATCAATAGTAGCAGTCGTTATTGCAGAAAACCCTTGAATAATATAATTTCCGGCGACTTGTGAAGAAATTACATCTACCGGCTCATCAAACAGCACATCCACCAAATTAGCGCTGATAGCAACTGCTGACACTAAAACGGGCGAAGTTAAATCGACAGGTATCGTGCTAACATTAAAGTTATCGAAAAAGTGGTTATTAATAGGACTAGCCGCAGCGGATTGTTCAATTAGAACACCAAAAAAACCACTCGAATTTACAGCAGCATCATTAATAATTCCCGCACTAATAAAACTGCCTGTGGCTCCGTCGTCGTATTGCAAATCCCAATCATTTGAGGTTGTTCTTGTTACTTTAATATTGAATGGGTTGGTTGTACCGCTATTTATTAATCCATCAACACCATCAATTAATAGAGATTCTACGCCGCCAACCGTATTATACAACGATATTTCATCAGTTGTTGTCCCAAAACGCACAAAGTAACCATCTGTGGCAACTGTTAAGTCAGCAGTATTCGACATTAAATAAACATCTACAAAATTAGCCCCCGATGTTGAAAATTTTAAATCAATGAAAAATTCCCACTGAGCATTCGAGGTAATAGTTGAAGGTGTGCTTAAGTAATAGGTCGCGGCTCCTGGACTTTGCGAATTTAATTCTCCAGAGGTTACGGTGAATAATCCACCATCTCCTGACCATACTGGATTAGTCGTAAATTCGCCATCCGAAAAGTCATCCGAAAATTGAGCGAAAAGGATAGACTGCGAAATAATTGTAAGAAAAAACAAAAAGTACTTCATAATAAGATTCTTCAATGCAGCTAAATATACTAAATTTGGTACGGATTAATCGAATAAAATAAAAAGAATGAAGGTTGCAATTGTTGGTGCTACGGGTATGGTTGGAGGAATATTGATAAAAGTTCTTCAAGAAATGAACTTCCCAGTAACGGAATTAATCCCAGTTGCATCTGAAAAATCTATTGGAAAAAGCATTGAATTTAATGGTAACTCTTATCCAATTGTTGAATTGAGTACCGCCGTAGAAATGACTCCTAACATTGCAATTTTTTCAGCAGGCGGAAAAGTTTCGAAAGACTGGGCACCTATTTTTGCGGAAAGAGGAACAACCGTAATTGATAATTCCTCAGCTTGGAGAATGGACCCATCAAAAAAACTCATTGTTCCGGAAATTAATGGAAATCTTTTAACTAAAGAAGACCGAATTATAGCAAACCCAAATTGTAGCACCATTCAAATGGTGCTTGCATTAAAGCCATTGCATGATAAATTCAAAGTAAAAAGAGTAATTGTTTCGACCTATCAATCCATTACAGGTTCTGGGATGAAAGCGATGGAGCAATTGACCAATGAGCGCAACAATTTAGAGGGGGAAATGGCATACCCGTATAAAATTGATCAAAACTGCATTCCTCATTGCGATGTTTTTGAAGAGAATGGATATACAAAAGAAGAGATGAAGCTGACCAATGAAACAAAAAAAATTCTTGGTCAAGAAATTAATGTTTCAGCGACTGCTGTTCGAGTACCTGTTATGGGAGGGCACTCTGAGTCCCTTAACATTGAGTTTGAACATGAATTTGAGTTAAGCGAAATCAGAACCTTGCTTCACCAACAAGAAGGCATCACTCTTAAGGATGACCCTACGACGAATACATATCCTATGCCGCTTTATGCTGAGGGTAAAAATGATGTTTTCGTTGGTCGCATTCGCCGAGATGAATCTCAGGAAAAGACTTTAAACATGTGGGTTGTTGCTGACAACTTAAGAAAAGGTGCTGCAACGAATGCTGTTCAAATTGCTCAATTGGTATTAGCTTTGTAAAGCCGTCCAACAGCAATTCTATTCATAAGGAGAACAATTTAAATTATAATGTCTAGGCCGTTTTAACATCATTAAAATAAAAAATCCCCGCTGTTTTCACAACGGGGATTCTCTAACTATTTCGTTTTGGTTATCGAGCGATGTCGAGATAC
>ERZ651776.339-NODE-339-length-68372-cov-14.672055_pt1 | contig 68372 bp, 48 predicted proteins | sample MGYA00514761_ERZ651776 | MGnify/ENA metagenome assembly ERZ651776
CAGATAATTCTTGGGGATGAAGCCTCAGCTGCGCGTGGCGAAGAGCTGCGCTGAAATGCGCAGGACCGAGCATGAATGAATCAATTTCTGCTGTCGGAATTTCGATGCCCATGCTGCCCCTTTCTTCTTCTATGCTGAGATCTAGGCCCTCTATGCCAATTTGCCGAATTTCACATGAGAACGGCACCCCAGAAGCAGCTTCACCTCCTGACAATTTCGACGACCACGCAGCGGGGATGCTTCCGCTGATCTGAGTGATATCTAGCCGTTTGATAATCCATTTGTCGTGGTGTTGCCAAAATCCATGAGGCAAAATGTGCACCGATGCGGCACTCAGAAAGATCCCTGTGCTGTCGGAGGCTACAAGTTCATGGAGTTCAATTTCTGGAGGAAATAAAGCAATGGATGCACCGTTCACATGGACATTTGCGCCCCATTCTGCAGCGTTTTTAGATAGGAAATAATTAAGCGCGGCGGTTTGAACAGGCGTGGTCATTAGGAAAATCCCCAAGAGTCCGGCTACAGCAAATAATCCGATGAAGTATTTCCAATATTTATTTGTCAGCACTGTGGGCAGCTATTGGCAGTGAAATTATACTTTTGTGGTCAGAAATCATGCCACAACTACCTGTAATTCTCGCTTTTGAATCATCATGTGATGATACAGGTGTATCCGTTATCCAGGGAAACAAGGTCCTTGCGAACACCGTGGCGAACCAAGCTGTGCATGAAAAATTCGGTGGTGTTGTTCCCGAGTTGGCGAGTCGTGCACACGTGCAAAATATCGTTCCGGCCTTGGATTCTGCGCTGCAGGAATCTGGAATTGACGTGGAGGCCATCGATGCAGTGGCGTACACACTAGGCCCCGGTTTGATGGGTTCGTTGCATGTGGGTTCGGCATTTGCGAAGTCGTGGGCTTGGAGCCACAGCATTCCGATGATCCCTGTAAACCATATGCAGGCTCATATTCTGGCCCATTTCTTGGCGCCTGGACCTTATCCGACCTTCCCGTTTTTATGCTTGACAGTCTCAGGCGGCCATACGCAGTTGGTTCACGTCAATTCTGTCTTGGACATGAAGGTGTTGGGCACGACCCGGGATGATGCGGCGGGAGAGGCTTTTGATAAGGTTGCAAAGTTGATGGGTTTGCCTTATCCGGGAGGTCCTGTCCTGGATCGTATGGCGGCAGAAGGGGACGCAGCGGCTTTTGCATTTTCTAAGCCGAATGTAGCGGGTTTGGACATGAGCTTCAGTGGACTCAAAACCCAAATTTGGCAATTCCTTCAGCGGGCAACGCAAGAAGACTCCACGTTTATTGCACGCCACCAAAATGATATTGCGGCAAGTGTTCAAAAGACGATTTTAGATGTGTTGATTGAGAAGCTTGAAGCCGCTGCAGTCCAAACTGGTATAAAGCGCATCGCTATTGCAGGAGGTGTATCAGCCAATAGTGGATTGCGTGCACGATTGGCTGCAAAACAGGAAAGCGATCAGTGGGAGGTATTCATTCCCCCTTTGTCATACTGCACAGACAATGCTGCTATGGTGGCCATGGCCGGTTCGCTCATGTTGGAGGCAGGATCGGCCGGGAAGCTATCAGATGAGCCGCAACCTCGCTGGACGCTCTAAGGAATTTTTTCTAACTAGCTTGTCTTTGTTCACGCTGATTCCAAGCGGGTTCCAATACCCAGAGAGGGAAGCTCAATCGTGCAGTCACTCCGCATGGAAAGGGATGCTCCTCGAGCCCCTCTTGAATTTTCAAAGTGCCGCGATGCCGGAGCAAAGTCAGCCGTTCTCGGACGATAGCCGTTCCCCTGGATCGATGCTTTTGGCGATGGGGGTCAGAGGCTTTGGATAATCCAGATCCATTATCACAAACGTTGATTTCCAAATCTTCGTTAATCCATCTAATTTGAATCTGCACTTCAGGATTGGCAATGGCTTGGTCAGCCAATCCGTGCCATATGGCATTTTCAACAAGGGGTTGAAGGATAAAGAGTGGACAAGGGGTTAATTCGGGTAATACATCCTTGTGGATGTTCCACACAAAAGTGATGGGTCGATCCAAGCGAATCCGCTCTAAGTCAACATACTGATTCACGTGTTCGATTTCTTGTGACAAGGGCCCAAGAATGTGTTCCTGAGACATGAAACCGAGCATTAAAAGCCTTCGAAATCGATGAAAAACACGGCTGGCTCGCTCGCTTTCTGCATTTTGGAGCAAGTGTTGAACCCCCGTGAGCACATTGAACAAGAAGTGCGGATTCATTTGAGACTTCAAATGCTTGCGCTTTGTTTCAACGACTTTTTCCTTCAAGGCGAGGTTTTGTTGCGATTGCGATACGCTTTGCAACAACAATTGCTCTTGAATGAGTGTGTTTTTGGTTTGCTTCGGAATCGCCGTTAATTGCCTCAGTCGATAGCCGTAGGTCGCTCCATTTATTCCCATTAAAGCGACGGCCGTTAGAGCAATGCGAAGAACGCTCGAATGCATTTCCTGGGGTAATAGCTCAAATTGGAGGCAAACAATAAACAGCATTGCGATAAAGGCGAATGCGCTGGAAGCTGCGGCTAAGGCGATTTGCCAATGGGGGATGTAGGCTGAATTTCGGCGATAAATCTTGATAAGATTCAGGGCCATTCCAAACCCCAAACAAAAGAGAATGACAAGCGCGATCAGGAAGATCTCAAGCTCGTTCAAAACAGCAAGTGACATACTCGAAATTTAAGCCAAAGCAGCGGGCTCAACGGGGGTGGAATTTGTAAGTGTCGGCGCACAGTTTATGCATGCCAGCCTGCAGTGCGCTAGGCCTCGAGGTCGTCGGTAACATACGCCTGTCGCAGGGCGCTTCGGAGTTTACGGCAGTATTCTTCCTTTAGCCAGTTTTTATAGTTCTCCGTGGTCTTGGCAATGCATTTGGAGTAAAGTCGAATCCGATACGTAATGTCTCCTTCGAGTTCCTTGGCTAAATCAAAGGCATCCCACAAATCATCGCATACATACCGGATGATTTCAATGTGGTGGTCGATGCTTCGCTCAATGGCCTCCTTGGGTCTTCCACCATCCCGGGTCACTTGAACATAGGCTTCGGCCATGTTGAAATCTGGATCAGGCCCTCCCTGAAGCTTTTCCATCAATTCATTCGAATATTCGAAAACGAATTCGTCTTCGATTTCTTCATCAGTGTAAAGCCCTTCAATAAACGAATTGGGTGATTTGAAAATTTCGGCCCAATTGATGTGCGCCTCCCACAAGCCAAATCTTCGAGCATTGTTCCCCAAATCAATCACATTGAAATGCCGCTTTTTTGGCAAAATTCGAGAACCACGGCCAATCATTTGGTGATACAACGTCAGGGATTTCGTCGCTCGATTCAAAATGATGGTTTGCACCGATGGCGAATCGAAACCGGTAGTCAAGATGGAGACCGAACTCAGGATAGCGTCGGGTTTCTTTTCAAACCACGTCAAGATGTCTTGCCGTTCCTTTTCACTGTGCGTGTTATCCAAGTGCATGCACTCGTAGCCCTCTTCAATGAACATCGCTTGTACCTGCTTCGAAGTATTGATTCCATTATTGAAGATCAATGTCTTCGTTCCTTTTGCTTTCTCCTCATACGCATAGAGCAGCTTTTCCTGCATCAGGTAATTGCCATACAGCCGTTCTGAACTACTGACTGTATAATCGCCGTTGATGCCAATTTTGAGAGAACGCAAATTCACATCATAACTGTACGTGATGGCCTTGGCCAAGAATTCATCCTCAACCAAAGCAGAAATCGATTCTCCAACGATGAGTTCGTTGTAGTTGTCTTTGAGAGGCAATTTTACGTTCGAGCTCAGCGGTGTGGCGGTTACGCCAAGAATGACTTGATTCGCAAAGTGTCCAAAAAGCTTTCGAAAGCTGTTGTAGTGGGCCTCGTCAATGACCACTAAGCCAAGGTTGTCAAACTCAATCCGCTCGTCATTAAGTCGGTTGTTCAGCGTCTCCACCATCGCGACGAAACACCAGTGATCATCCTCCTCCTCGAGTTCTTTGACTTTGCTGTTGATGATTTTGTTCGGAATTCCAATGTCCGTCAGCATGCGACTTGTTTGGCCGCACAATTCAATTCGGTGGGTGAGGATGAGGACTCGTTTGCCGGTTTTGAGGATAAACTGCTTCGCGAGTTCCGAGAAAATCACTGTTTTTCCCCCGCCTGTCGGCAATTGAAACAACAAATTGTATCGCTCTGGAAACTTATCCATGCGTCCCAGCAAGGTTGCGATGGCACTCTCTTGGTATCCGTAAAGGTTTTTGCCTTTGTGGGATTCGAGTTGCTTTTTAAGGTGGGTGTCGGTCAAAGACAAGGTCTGCTGGCGTTTTTGGTAGGCCCTTTGCGAAGCATGAGGGATTCTTGCGAAACGACAAAAGTACCCCTTCCATTCCTTCCCTGAAAGAAAATGAATGAAGAGGTTTTCCACCGAAAGACGCGGAGCATTGGAAAACCTGCCTGAATCTTCGATGTTTGTTGTGTGAAACACGCCTCTGTCCCTGCTTTTTTAGATGACATTCCTCAGGAATGGGGGGACTTAATCAAGCATGTCACCTTCGATTGGGAACGTTTAAACCGTGCGGTTGAGCAGGAGCGACAAGTGCATCCTTGTTACCCGCCCCGAGGCAAGGAATTTGAAGCTCTGCTGTCTGTGCCTCCTTCGAGGGTTCGGGTTGTCATTTGCGGTCAAGATCCGTACCACGGCCCAGGACAAGCGCACGGCCTTGCCTTTTCCGTTTCTGCAGGTGTGCCGCATCCGCCCTCTCTTCGAAACATTATCAAGGAAGCACAGGTGGATTTGGAGTCTCCGTGGCCCTTGGAACAAGATTTTGATCCCGCGGGTGCATTGGGACATTGGGCCCGAGAAGGCGTGCTGTTGCTGAATGACGTTTTGACGGTGCGTGATGGGGCTCCAGGGTCCCACGCGTCATTCGGATGGCAGGAAGTTACTGGAGCCATCCTCGATGCCGTGGCCCAATTGGATGAGCCTATCGCAGTTTTACTTTGGGGCAAGCCTGCCCAGCGGCATGCTGTTCGATTTACGCAAGATCAACACGCCGTGTTCGAGGCGCCGCACCCGAGCCCTTTATCTGCATACCGCGGATTCTTCGGTGCCAAGCCATTTTCAAAGGCGAATGCTTGGCTGGAGGCTCATGGGAAGCCTGGTGTGAATTGGATGGGCTGAAAACCGGCGACGGCGACATTCAATGGCGCCGCGTGTGGGTTTCACAAAAATGAGACCAACACAGATGTACTTATCGCTGTCATGGGTTGAAACTTCGGAGCGATGGTTCTATCGTGTGAACATGCGCCCAATGCGGTCGTCTCCTCCGAATACGAGCCGATCTAAAGGTCTCCCGCTTGCAGCCAAAGCATTGATCGATCGATTCGATCCTCCTTGTCGATGGGTCACCTTCTCCAAGGGCTCCAAATCATTCCATCCCCAAGCCTTCAAGGTTTTATCTCTGCTTGCTGTCCACAGCATGCCACTGAACTGGCAAACTCTGTAAATCGCACTTTCATGAGCGGGTATGGACAACAAAGATTCGCCTGCTGTGTCCCATACACGCAAATGGCCATCGCGTCCCCCCGAAATCCAAACGCGTTTTTGCGGATGCCACACAGCTGCATAGGTTCCCCCTGAATGGCCTGCAATGGCAATCCCGCCCTTTAAACAACCGACAGCATCGAGGGGGGGGCTTATGATGGCTTCCCCTCCAGAGGTTCCGACAAAAATACCTGCGTCGGAGGGAACAATGCATCTGATTTTACGCGCGCCTTGGATGTGCCATTCGCTGAGTATTTCGTGTTCATTCCATCGAACTACCCGTTCGTCTCCTCCGCCCGTGACCAAGGTTCCGTCCTTCATCCAGGTCAATGCAAACAGGCCAGAGGTATGAGCTCTTATGCGTCTTGCGCGATCCGATTCGCCTCTTTTCCATCGGAATAAGTCACCGTTTTCGGCGCCCGCGACCCGCATCTGTTGGTGGGCTGATACCGAATAAAAAGCCTGTTCATGGTGCAGCACGGCCCGGCCTTCACCGCTGCCGTCTTCGGCCCATTCCGCGATGATACCATCGCCTCCCGCTGTTAACCAGCAGGATTGGTCATCAGCCCAAGTCACATCGTAAATCGCACCTTGATGACCGGAAAGTTGTTGGATGGTTTCGTGGGTTCCCATGGATTGCCGAATTTAGCACCTCTAAAAGTCTCCTCCTCATGCAATATGTATTTCTCGCTATGGCCATTCTTACAGTTGTAGCTTTCATTCAATACCGCCGACAAAATAAGCGTTGAATCGCTTTACTAGCCGATTATGAGCAAACCTTCGATCCCAAAAGGAACCCGCGACTTTGGTCCAGCGGTCATGGCCCGACGCAATTGGATGTTCGGCGTCATGCGAAAAGCTTTTGAACGCTATGGTTTTCAGCCAATCGAAACTCCCGCGATGGAGAGTCTGCAGACGCTGACAGGAAAGTATGGAGAGGAAGGGGATCAATTGATATTCAAAATTTTAAACAACGGAGATTACCTCGCAAAGGCCGATGACCAAGCGCTGCAGCTCAAGGATTCCAAATCGGTTATCTCCAGCATTTCAAAAAAAGCACTGCGCTACGATCTGACTGTGCCATTTGCTCGGTTTGTGGTTATGGCACGAAACGATTTGGCATTTCCCTTTAGACGCTATCAAATGCAGACGGTTTGGCGAGGAGATCGTCCGGGTAAGGGCCGGTATCAAGAATTCACTCAATGCGATGCTGACATCATCGGTTCAGATAGCGTGTTGTGCGAATTGGACTTAATTACCTTGTTTCACGAGGTCCTTCAAGAACTCGGAGTTCCAGGATATGAGATCGTTTTAAACGATCGACGACTCCTGAATGGATTGGCACGTGCTTGGGGCATTGAAGACTGTTTCGAAGACTTTACAGTCGCGTTGGATAAATGGGACAAGATTGGAAGCGAGGGTGTGCGCATCGAGCTCAATGATCGCGGGTTCACTGGCGCATCAGTCGATTCCATTATGGGCCTCTTTGAATTGCTTTCGCTTGACGATGTTCACCAAAGACTGGATGGAATGAGAGCGATGGTTAATCCCGATGATTCGGAGGTGCAGGAAGCTTTTGAAGAAGTCAGTGAATTGATCCGAATGGCCGGCGATGCCGGTGTTCGTTCTGAGTATATGGTGTTCGATCCTACGCTGGCCCGAGGATTAAATTATTACACCGGAGCGATTTTTGAGGTGCGGGTCCCTGACGCTCCTGTTGGCAGTATATGTGGGGGAGGGCGTTATGCGGATCTTACGGGCATTTTTGGCTGGGAGGGCATGAGCGGAGTCGGAATCAGTTTTGGAGCAGACCGCATTTACGATGTACTTGATCATTTTGACGCATTTCCCGCGTCGGCTTTGACCCAAGCTCAGGTATTGATTGTTCAGTTGGATGGTGAAGGACGTGAAGAGGGGTTGAGGGCGTTAAGAGGGTTAAGAGAAGCAGGAGTTCGATCCGTTCTCTATCCAGACATAGCCAAATTAAAAAAGCAAATGAAGTACGCTTCTGATTTGGGCGTTCAATTTGTCTTAATGGCCGGTGAAGAAGAACGAGCAAATGGAACCTGGACGGTGCGTAACATGAAAACGGGTGACCAGGTTCAAGTTCCATCCACAGCACTTGTCTCTTGGATGGAGGCAGCAATTATTGGCTAATCGCATCGATAATCTGGGCCTCCATAGACTTAGGCCAAGCCGAGGAATCCCCGAGTAACCGGAAAGTTTGACTGCTCATTTGCTCAGCAGATCCTTCGGGTAAGTACATCGAGTTTGGGGCTGAAAAGCAGGCGACCAGACTCTCGTTGACTTGTTCAAATTGCAGATTGGTATCTCCAATGTCTTCCAGGCTCCTTTCGGCCAAATTAAAATAGGGCCAAAGTGCCTCCTGCACCCAAGCACTGATGAGCAGTGGCTGTGTGTATCGCTTCAAAGTGAAATCATCTAACATCCCGTCATCCACTTCGCATCGAAACCGGTTGCCGGTCAAAAGTTGCATTAACGCCAGGTGGGTCTGTATGTGAACCATCGTCTCATGCAGAGGTAAAAAGGGAGTGGCCCCCTCGTACAGAACTTGCCTCAAATGCCGGGCAAAAAGAGTGATGATCTTTTCCGCTTTTTCATGGTCACCCATGAGCAGATGATTTTCAATCGTGAGCAGGATCAACTCAAACCGATCGCTGAATTGCCTCAACGCGTGCTGGGATAAATTGGTCTTGGTCAGTGCGGTATCCAATTGTTCTTTTTCTTTCAGCCGGTCTAGTTGGTGTTGGAGCGCTCGGAGTCGGTTGTGAAGCACATGAGGGCTTTCGGTATGCAAAGCAGGTTCAAATTGCCAAAAGCTTCGCATACTCAAGATGGCAATCATCGAGGCAATGCCCCACATGATTGGACCCCAATGAGAGGGGAGCAGGAGAACGCAGAGAACCGTGGCAGCAATCGAAACCAGAAAAACCCAATTCTCCTCAAAATTGAATAAACCCAGATTGGAATCTTTCTCAATCATGCCGATGCCAGGAGCGTACTGCAATTGCGCCCAAGCCAAAAGGAAAACAAACGCGCTGACGAAGAGCAAGAGGGCTATCATCGACCTTGAATCAATCGTTCACTCATCCATTCACGTGCAGCGCGGAACGGATGAACGGAGCCAGCTTCAAGGTCTTGCAGGAGCTTGCCCCATTTTTTTGACCCTTCATCGCCATCCATTCTTTGCATGAACAGCAATTGCTGCAGATGGTGTCGAAACTGGATAACCCGCTGGGTTGATCGCTGTTGATTCATCCAACCGTTCGTTATCCACTTGGACTTCAATGCTTCCAGTGCCACGCAGCATTCTTGGATTCCAAGGGCTTCAAGCGCACTGATCATCATGACATCCACTTCATGTCCCCCGGGATTAGGAGGAAATAAGTGAAGCGCTTTTCTGTATTGATTGGCCGTCTCTTCCGCCAGCATCTCTCGTCCGCTGTCGCATTTGTTGACGAGCAACAAATCGGCCATCTCCATGATGCCCCTCTTGATTCCTTGCAGTTCATCGCCGCCACCGGGTAGCATCAGTAAAATAAAAGCATCCGTTAATTCCCGCGCGGCTGTTTCGCTTTGACCCACACCGACTGTTTCGATGATGATGCGGTCATATCCCGCTGCTTCGCATAAAACAATTGCTTCGGAGGTGCCTCTCGTAACACCTCCCAAAGAAGAACCTGTTGGGCTAGGGCGAACAAAAGCGGCCTCATTTTGCGCGAGGCGCTCCATCCGAGTTTTATCCCCAAGAATGCTACCTCCAGTTCGGCTGCTCGAAGGGTCAATGGCCAATACGGCAACCCGGTGACCTTGTTCGATCAAGGCCTCACCGAACTGCTCAATAAAGGTGCTCTTTCCAACTCCAGGAACGCCGGTGATTCCAATGCGCAAACTTTCAGGATGTACTTGATCGCTTACCAGCGCATGAAGAAGTTTGTCCAAGATCTCCAAATCTGACATGCGATTACTTTCTGTCAGCGTGATGGCTTGTCCAAGCACTTCTCGGTTCCCTGCTCGAATTTGCGTGGCCCAATCATCCATGTTTGGCCGGAAACCTTGTGCAGCGCGAATCCGCTCAAGGGCACTCTTTCTTGCTTGAGCGCCTTTGGGGTTTTGGCCTTTTTTATCTGCTGAATCCAACGCCACGAGTCGAAGTTAACGCGAAGTACGGCCTATCTTGCAGCCGTGGAAAGGACTTTTTTACGAACGGCATGTTGGGTTTTTTGCATGTATCTGCCCTTTGCGTGCTCAGCTCAAAGCCAAGTCGAGCCTGCACGGTGCGATTCATTGATGTTTATTACGGGACGGGTAATTGATGAATCTGCTCATTTGGTGCCCGTTGCCATGGTGGTCAACCGCGGACTGGATGGAGGAGGGCAGTTTGTAGATCATCAGGGACAGTTCTTGCTGGCTGTTTGTCCAGGCGATACCATTGCCTTTGGTGCAATTGGGTTTCATACCATCGAGCGTGTGGCTCCTCTGGATGGCCGTCAATGGGATTGGGAAATCAGATTGCGCAGACTGCGCGTCGAAGTGGGGGTAGCTGAGGTTGTGGCACCAAGGGAGCTTCGAGAAATCGTGCGTGATATTGAAGCACTTGGATACAATGAAGACGATTTTAGGCTTACCCCAATTGATGCGCTGAGCAGCCCTATAACCTTCTTGTATCAGATGCTCAGTAGAGAAGAACAGAGCAAGCGGCTCGTGGCACAATTAGAGAACATAGATCAAAGGCACGACCTTCTTCGGGAGTTGTTTGTGAAGTATGTGAACTATGAAATCATTCGATTGAGACCAGACGAATTTGATGCGTTCATCGCATTCAGTGATCCGGGCGATGAATTGCTTCAGGCGTGGACACAATATGAGTTTATTCGCTATATCCAGCAGCGCTTTGAGTTATTTAGGACTCTTCCTTCTCGCCTGAATGATTCAGATTATCAGTATCATTTGGATGATTGATACGGCTTCAACCGCTGTTAACTCAATAGGGCGCTGTCTAAGTAATGGACAAAAAACTGACAGCACCAACCGATGGAGCAGAGGCCCACTCCGGCTACATGCCATGGTCTTCTGCTTGGAGCTAATTGGTCGAATCGAATGACCATATCCACGAACAGAACAACAGATCCGATGCCTTGAGCAAGCAGCCACCCTCCCCGATAATTCTGGAACGGCGCACCAAATTCAATTTCTGAGAATATTTCGAAAAGAAAAACCAATTGCAACAGCATCATGACGGCAAAAAGCAGATTCAATGATGTTAGGCTGGAAGAGTTGCTCATGTTTTGAAAAAGATATACTAAGTTTGACATCCCTGCGTTCTGAACCCACCAATTGAAATAGTGATGCTGACGAATAAACAGAACACCACAAAAATAGACTCATCTGACCTGGATGTGAAAGGAATTAACCATGCTCAATTGCAGCAGGTAATTGTCGTTGTTTTGGGCCTCCTGATGCTCGCTGTATTTGCGACCTCTTGCACTTCTCAAAAATCGTGCAGCGCATATCAATCCGTAGAGCAAGTTGACTGATGCGATGCGCATCAAAATTGGAAATAGATGAAAGGCTGGACGCCAGAAGCTAGTCCAGCGTAGGCCAATGCAATGACAGCGAGCGTTGCGGCCAATTGTACAAGGAATGGTGCGTGAGCAAAGGCCTTCCTGTAGTTTCTTTTGAATCTTTCTGGAATCAGATGAATTGCAAAACCAGCTGCCATTAGGCTCAGCACCGGTGCGTAACCGGTTGCAATTTCCAGGATGGGGCTGGACCAAAATGAGGACGTCAATCGGTTGATCATTTCATTGGCCGTGAACCATTCTTCCCAGATGTTGTGAGGTTGATCCAGGCCCTCCCAGCTGACATGGCTTCCTGATCGGAACCAAATACGGGTAAAGGTGATAAAATGAAACGTCAAAAAAATGCCGATGGCGCGTTTCCACCATTGGCGTCCTGTTTCCCATGGACTAATGCGCCTCCAGCCCTTATAAACAACCAACCCCAGCCCATTCAGTCCACCCCAAAGCACGAAATTCCAGCTCGCTCCGTGCCAAAGTCCGCCAAGGAGCATGGTCATCATTAAGTTGACGTTTGTACTAAGTCTTCTGCGAATTCCCGGTATGCCATATCCAATCGCCCCGAGAATTAAAAGGCTTCCCGCCAAAATGAGCCGGGAACCTGTATTGGGAAGCATCAGCATAACAAAGCCCCCTAAAATGCAGCCACTGATCAACGTAAACTTAGAGGCTCCTCGGTTTCCGCCCATTGGGATGTAGAGGTAATCCTTTAGCCAGCTGGAAAGGCTTATGTGCCAGCGCTTCCAGAATTCGCCTACGTTGCGTGCTTTGTATGGCGAATTGAAATTCAAAGGCAACCGAAACCCCATGAGCAAGGCGATTCCGATGGCCATGTCGGTATACCCGCTGAAATCAGCATAAACCTGCAAGCTGTATGCATAAAGCGCCAGCAAATTCTCGAACCCACTAAATGAACCGGGCATGGCAAATACGCGGTCGACTAGGTTTACGGCGAGGTAGTCAGCGAGCCAGATCTTTTTTATCAATCCGTTTAAAATCCAGAAGATTCCCATTCCGAATTCTGCTTGAGATAATGCGTAAGGCCGGTGCAGCTGCGGTATGAATTCCCTGGCACGCACGATAGGCCCCGCGACCAGCTGGGGAAAGAAACTCACGAAAAAGCCAAAATCAAGGAAGCGTTTAACCGGTTCAACGTGCCCTCGGTACACGTCGATGGCATAGGACATGGTTTGAAACGTATAAAACGATATTCCGACGGGCAGCAGAATTTGATCTACTCGAAACGTGGTGCCTAAATGTGAATTTGCCCATTGTCCGAGCGCAGCGTGCGGTTGCGACCAATGCGCACCCAACAGCGGTTGCATGGCATCGGCGATGAAATACGCGTACTTAAAGTAGAGGAGGACACCCAAATTGATGGCCAAACTGAGGGCGAGCCAACGTCGTTTCGCATGGCCGGTGCTTTTTCCTATATGCGCTCCAATGAGCCAATCACAGCTTGTTGAAAAAATGAGCAGAGCGACGAACCAGCCACTTGTCTTCCAATAGAAAAACAGACTGACAGCGAACAGAAAAGCGTTTCGAGCCTGAATGCGTCTTTCCAACCGACTCAAGATGCTCAGTCCGATAATCACTCCCCACAAAAACAGCCAAAATGTTCCATTCAAGAAGGTGAACGGTGCACCTGAATTGGGGTCAAACCAGTCAAGGAATAGATCCATCATGGTTGAATTGATTTTGACCATGTTGAATATCCGTTTTTCCACGCACCGAATAATACTTCGCTGATGCGAGTGTACCCAAATTCGGTGAAATGAATGCCATCGGGTTTATACCATTGATCCAATCCCTCGGAAGCTTCAATGCGCGCTAGATGCACGGCCATGCCCATATCCCAGAAACCCATATCGTGTGCACTTGCATGGTCACGGAGAAATTTCTTGATCGCCGTTGAAGCGCTCGTGACAGCCGGTTTATGTTGCAAAACTGGGGTGTTCGTCATGAGAACTATAGCGGCTTTACTTCGACGAAGTGCATGGGTCAATTTGGCATAATTGGATTGGAATTGTTCCATGTTCAAGTGGCTCCCGTCCATTGCATCATTCAATCCCATGCCGATAAAAATAAGGTCAGGGCGCAAGGTCTTCAATAATTCTTCCCAGCCTTCTATTTCACTGATATGGGAGGCTCGCAGCCCATTATGTCCCCACTCATGAACAGTGTACGATGGGCCAGAGACTGGAGCGGATGCATCCATGCCCGCGTACCAGATGTTGCTGCCCAATTCCGGAATGAATTCAATAGAAAAGGTGTCTGCGGGTTGAGCAAGTTCGATGTGCCATCCCCCCATGTTTGGCAGAGGAGTGGCGGCTTTTAATTTGGAGTTCCCCGTCCATTTCCATTGATTTTTAGTTGCATTGGTCCAAAGGGTAAGTTCAGAGGACTTCACCCGGCTTGAATCAGGAAAGTAGCCAACATGTTGAATCCAATGTGTGTCCTGGTTCGAATCTGTTTCGGGTAGAACCGTGATGCCTGTGGCGATCGGAGATGGCTGAGTGAGCGGGGCTGTGTTACGGGTGCATATATGGCTTTGCCAAGCACCGGTAAATTCCGTTCTGAAGTGGGTGGGAGTATTGGTTTCAGCGATGCGATAGGGGAGCATCATGCCTCGCGATTGTTGTGCGTTTGGTGCCCAAGCAGCCAATTCCCGCCGAAGTCCATGGCCCATCCATCCGGCTTGTACGTGAGATCCACCAATGTAGAGCACAACCAAGGTTGCATCCTCTTCCTGATCAATGGCTTCCATCTTATGATACAACTTGTCAAAGGCGGCACATTGATCCGGTACTTCCCACGAAGCTGTGGATTGGGCAGAAGCGCAGAAAGGGGTCACCAAAACAGAAAGGACGAGGAGGCACGAGAAAGGGAGGGCGTGTCTATTTCGCATTTTCCTCAGCCTGTTCGAATTGATCAATTTGCCACATGGCCCATTCTGTTTGGATCGATTGCCGAAAAAGCTCAGAGATTTCTCTGGCTCCTTTTGGCGTAAAGTGTATATGGTCGGAACTGGCAAGTGGTGGCGAGGATTGAACCCATGCAGCCATGCTGCCCGCTCCACCCATCACTTCAAAAACGTCCCAATAAAGCGCGTCATTTTCCAATGCAGCTTGTTTCAAAGCATCTCGAATTGAGGGCAACTGTGCATAGGTTTCCATGCGGGTTTCGACTTTATGGGCCATGTCAGACGGTCCCATAACAATCACGGGTACCCCAGGAAGCAGTTGGTGAAACAATTGGATTTGAGAAGCAAACCATCCTCCAAAACGCTGTGTTGCCGGGGAATCAGTTAAGTAGGGTACCGCATTTCCGCCGTACTGAAGCAGAATTAAGCCCGTGCGAAAGCCTTTAAATTGCTCGGTGAGTTGAGTCCGGTCCAATGATCTAAAGAGCGTGCCAGAGCTTCCGCGCATGGCTATGTTATGCACCACAATGCCAGAATCACGCCACATGCCTACGCCATCTACTTCGGGGACCGGCCCCGAAAAGCAAAGCCGCAATGACTGGAATTCGGACGAGTCAAGGGAGGGAAGTGGGATGTCAATGCGCTGGGCGAAGCTGTCAGCTTCAAGCGGCATCGTGCGCTCGGCAAGTGCATTCAATTGATAATGCAATTGCGCCCCAGAATCCACCTGTCCAAACAAAACACTGACTTGGTTGAAGGAACGATTTCGAAGATAGCTTTTCAGATGAGGTTCAAAAGTCAAACAAGGTAAAATGCTATCGTTGCTATTGAGGCTTGGGTGCGTAGCGAAAGCGGCCATGATCCCAAAACGGTTATGAAGAATCGTTGTGTCCTTTCGTCCATAACGTGCGTGTCGAACCCAGCCTGAAGACCAGGAATGACGCATTGACAGGGAGGGGATGGGTTGCAAAGGTGAAATCAATCCAGGGCCGCTTCCTCCCCAAATGGATTGCCATTGATTGCGCAATGGACCGGTGATGCGATCTCCTTCAATCTGTGAGTCCCCAAAGTGAAATACGTGAATGGGCGGAGATCGCTGGGGTTGATTCAGTTGGGCGAAAAAGCCAGCCAAGGAGGTGAATGCTGCATCGCTGCCATACAGTTTTAGGTTTTCGTGCAGATAGTCATCGACCCCCAATCGACTGTAGGCTATAGAGGGAAGAACGAGTTCCTTGGTCACCTCTTCAGCAAAAACGGGTTGGACGGAATCCTCTTGGATGATATCGGCCGGTGGTTGCTCGATGGAATCGCTGGAAGCATACTCCGCTAGAATGGCTTGTGCTTCTTCGGGTGACACCTGAGGTGATTCAACGGACCAAGTCGACCATCGAGGCCAATCATCTAGGTGCGTGACCAAATTCAGTGGTCTGGATAGAAAGGCGCAAACAGCAAGTAAAATAGCCGATAAAAAAATCGCTGTTCGACGAATGGAGTGCCGCTGGGTTTTTATGGGATTCTCGGAATGCATAGCACTTGGCCAATGCGAATGTAATCTTTGATTTCATTGATTTCAGCAATCCATTCGGGAGTTGTTCCGGGGTATCTTTTTGAAATATTCCAAAGTGTATCGCCCTCTTTGACTTCGTGCAGGAGACATTTTATGCCTTCACTGTATGCTTCTTCTTCGGCAATGGTCTGCAGCACAGCCTCGGTTTTTGCCACTTCAGGAGAAGGTTGGGTCACAGGGCTTGTTCCGGCGATCCGAAGTGGCAGTCGAACGTTTCGACTGTTCAATTCTTCACAACCAATTGAACTCCCTTTCCACCATGGAATGAGTTGCTTCAATTCGGCTTCCGTCATCGACAACTGTCTGCACAAATCACTCCTCCGAACATTGCCATCGCAGGGTACCGGTTTCCATTCGCCCATCAACTGAATCCAATCGAGCGAGCGATCTTCCAACTCGACATTGACCATCATGCGGCTGATTACTTTATAAAGGGCTAACCACTCATCCAATGCTGCATCGTAGCCTGGTTTTCCTGTCCATCTTGTGGCGAAGGCCATGCCTTTTACGTAAGCAACAAGCACACGATGAGGACTATCAGGAAACCTCCGCTGCAACTTCACAAGGGTTGCAACGGCCGCCTCTGTTGATTTATCGGGTATGTATCGTTCATCTAGGTTTGCATTGACATTGAGACCTCGGTCTATTGCATTTTCCACTTGGTTGCTCCAAAGTCCCGATTTTTGAGATGCGTCCGAATGCGCATGATTGAATTGGTTAAGCAAAGCAGGCAGCCAAACAAAGGAGCGAGGCAATGTCGAAGCAAGAAAGTGGTTCTGGACATCAGCTTTGTAAAGACCATAGAGGGCGTTAAGTTGCTGAAGTCGAAGCGCATCGTTTTCCATGAGCACGACCATGGCCATGTTTTCGATGGCTTTGTTCGCTCCCCACGCCTGCAAGGCTATTTCTAAGTCATCAAGAGACGGGACTTCTGCCTTTAACGTAGGGGAGACCCCAGATGCTGTGAAGGGAAATCGGATTTCAAAACTTGCAAAGTCGATACAACGGGTGCGCTGGTCAAAAGAGCTCTTCCAGGAGTCAATAGGTTCTTGCGAGAATACGAAACGGGATGCCAAAAGCAGGTACAAAAACAACATGCTCGTGTTGCGAATGCACTGAAAGAAGGTCTGTGAAGGCATGTCCCAAAGGTATCTCAGATTGAGAAAGCTTTGAAGGAAGATTGTCCTCCGCGACTAACCGATGAGATAACAAGTCGAATAAATATAATAATAAGACAGAATCTTTTATTTTGCTTACTAAGTTACTATATTTGAGAATAGGTCGGAGAGCAAATTGCTCTTGGAGGACCTAGTTGTGAATCGTAGTGAGGCATCTGCAACGGCGGGTGCTTCATTTTTTTTACTCTATTCTTAAAGAACAATTGGTGCAGGAATACGTTTTTCATTCTATGAATTTGCATCGCCTGGAAAGCAGTCAATGGCTGCCACTATCGCTGAAAGACGCGTGGGAGTTTTTCAGTGTTCCTGAAAACCTGGATCGAATCACGCCTTCGGATATGTCATTCGAAATCTTATCCGGCGCCGAAGAGCGAACCTATGCGGGACAAATTATCAGGTACCGCATTCGCCCCGTGTTGAACATCCCGATGAACTGGGTGACGGAAATAACGCACGTTGTTGAGGGAGAATACTTCATAGATGAGCAGCGGTTTGGGCCCTATAAGTTTTGGCATCACGTGCACAAGTTCAAAGAGGAAAATGGCGGCGTCCTCATGGAGGATACGCTCCATTATGCACTGCCTGGAGGATGGTTGGGTGAATTAGGCGGAGGCTTCGTTCACAAGAAGGTGCACGGAATTTTTGAGTTCAGGGAAGCTGAGTTGAATCGACTCTTCCCAGCCTAGTCATCACTGGCAGAGAGCGTTCGCCGCCCATGCTGCCATTAGAAGGTCGGGCTTTGCCTGAGCTTTGAACCCCAGTGACGCAATGTATCCTGCGGAAGCGCTGATGAGCTTGTGCGAGGGATATTGAGGGTCGGAATTGAAGTCCAGGTCGATTTGCTTCACACGGATATGGCATTCTTCCAAGATGAGATTGGCAAGGTCCACAGATCGCTCGGTCTCCCCCCATAATTTGGTCCAAAGGTCAGTGATTTTGGGAACGCGTTCTCGCCGATAGATGACATGCGCACCGTTATCGGGATACCTGAAAACAACGGTAGTTACGTAGACCGTATATCTTTTGTAATTCTGGCTGTCGCAACCAACATGGATATCCAATGATCGTTCGGCATGCATGGAAGCGATGTAGTCGCACACATCATGTTGAATGTGTCCGCCCATGACTTTAAATTTCCGCTCACTCTGCAGCATAGCTCCAATTTAGGCATCATAAAAAAGGGCGGAACCTCTGATTAGGAGAAATTCCGCCATTTTCTTCACACCTTTTACACAAGGTATGCGGTCTGCAACTTAGCCCTCCAGTGTCTTTTCAATTAAGAAGAGAACGTGTGTGCGGTGCGCTTTGGTTAATCCATCTGGTGAACTGGCATTGCGCTGATCGCGCTGGATTTTTTTCAATGTGCTGAGCGCCATGGATCGGGTAACCGTATCGTATTTGTTTTTGGGGTCCAGGACTTTGATTAAACGTCCTACGTATTCTATTTGAAGTTGCTGGCGTGCCGTATTGACGGAGCTTCTTAAGTCTGCCCGGAAGATAGCGTCCGTTAAGTCACCCATGTATTCATCAAGCGTATAGGTGTTGCCATAGGTGGATGCATCCGTGATGCGCTGCAATACGTTCGCATTCAATAGATGATTCAGAGCATTCTTTTGAGCTGCAATGATCCGAGCATGAATCTTGGGGTCTTCCGGTGCAGCAAAGAAACCAAACCCCCTGCGTTGACTTTGCAGGTAACCATAGATCGATTTGGCGGCGTCAAAAGCGTCCGGGGCGAAGGCATATTTTTTCAACGCGGACATCGCGGCAGCTTGATCAGACTCGGATACTGGTTGCAACGGGGCTGAATTTTGCTGAGATGGGTGAGCACGGTTGTAGCGAATCCCTCCAATTTGTCGGGTCATCACACCGAGTTGAGTGATGTATTCGCCCGTCAACGTGAGGTAGGCTCGTCGCACTTCATAAAAGCTATTCTGATCATCTCCACCGTATTCGGTAACGATTTCTGGAAGCAACTCATTGACCAATTCACAGCGCTCACTCGCGTAGGCAACTGGATCACTTGAAAGGTCATAGATGTTGACATCGGGATTCATACCGCCTCCTGGACGTCGCATGTCATCCGCATCGTTTCCGAATTTTAAATCCGGCTCGATTGAGCGTCGCAACAGGGATTCAAGCCGAGCTGCTTCAGCTTCAGCGTCCGATAAGGCAGGGGAATATCCGTATTCAATGACCCACTTATCATAGGGGCCGGGAGCATCATCGAAGAATTTCGTTTGATCTTTTTTGTCCCGCGCAAAATTGATGGAGGGATAATCCATCACGCTGTTCGACATTCCCTCAGCATTCACAATTGCGGCATCTTTCAGCTCCTCAGGTGTTTGCATAGTAGATCCTGCCATGTTGTGGCTGAGGCCAAGGGTGTGTCCTACTTCATGGAGCACCAGCCGGTGCAACGTTTCTCTCGTGAATTTCTTTTGTTCATCCGCGTCAAACGAGCGTGCGCGCAATGCGGCCATTCCAAACAAGGTCTGCTGAGCATGGACATTGCCCGCATCACAGCGGTGCATCCATTCGGCGTAGAGTTCCCGGGCGGATACTTCCTCCTCCTTCATTTCTTCCATGCCATCAAAACCGGCGTTTTGGAAAACCTCTGATCGCCAGAGTCGTCCAGTCATTCCGCTCCATTCCAGCATGATGTCCGCACCCAAAATCTCTCCAGTTCTGGGGTTGACAAAACTCGGACCGTAGCCGCTGTATCGCGGACTCGGTGACGAAGTCCATCGCAGAACATTGTAACGGATGTCTCCGGCATCCCATTCAGCTGAATCTGGCTGGATTTTCACTTGAACTGCATTGATGAATCCCAAAGGTTCGAAGGCTTGATTCCATTTTTCAACGCCGGTTTTGATGTACTCTCGAAACTCATAAGGCGTCGTGTTTTCGATCCACCAAACAATGGGCTGCACAGGTTCAGACATAGCTGCGTCTGGGTCTTTTTTCTCCAAGCGCCATCGGTGAATCATATCTTTCCAAGGGGTGGAAGACTCCGTTGTCATGTGCTCGGTTTGAGTTGCAAAGAATCCTAACCTCGCATCATCTGCACGGGGAATAAATCCATCGTCCGGCATTTGCATCAGACTGTGCTGGTAACGCACCGTCACCGCGCGCGCATCTTCTAAGGCAGATCCGCCGCTACGGGGCGCTGGATTGTCATACACGTAATCCACAATAACCTCTGTGTTTTCTGGGTAATTGTTGATGTGGTGAATTTTGGTTTTTTCTCGAGAAAGTTTGCCCAATACGGACTCGCCTGGTTTACGCGATGGTCGCTTGATCATCTCGAAATCTTCCTTCAAGAACAAAGCGTCGCCTGAGATGACATGCACCGTCTTCGTAGAATCTGCGCCTTCAATTTTCAAACTTGCGATGATGGGTGTATTGATGTTTGCACCTGCTGCACGCGCCAAAGGCGAATCTGCATCGAAGTAGTAGTTGGTGTTTTCGGTATGGACTTCAACGCGGTCGTAGTGCTTGTGAAACGTAATGACTTTGCTGTTTCGGTAACTGCCTCTTGTGTATCCAGATTCAGCAACTCCATCGTCAACATGGGAGAAATAGATAAATTCACGTTCGAGCATGGAATCTGGTATGGCCATCCAACTTTTTCCATCCGTCGTGTCCGTGTAGAGAGTGAAGAGTCCATCGATTTGCTTGCACGCCTTCGTCAATTCTTCTATGCTCTTGATTTCTGATTTATCGGGCTTTCCCTTTTGAGCGCCAGTCGCATTGCTTTTGTTGCCTTTGCTTTTGCGGCCTCGCTGCGCGGTTGCTTCCGGAGTTGCGGTTAAGGAAATTACAGCTAAGAAGGTTAAGGCAATGGCCTTGAATGAGTGCTTCATGTTGTTGGTTTCAGGTGTGGTCAAACTTGGGTTTTAGGCTTATTTTGAATCGAATAAACTTACCAAAGGGACCCGAAGTTAAGTCAAATGATTGCAATTCTCAGATCACTTGAATCCACGCTCATCTTTTATTTGTTCGTAGGCATTTTGGATGGCAATGAATCGCTCTTTTGCCTGAGCACGATGGGTCTCTCCAAGATCTAGCACCTTGTCTGGATGGTACTTGATTGCAAGCCTTCGATAGGCTTTCTTAATCTCCGCATCTGTTGCTTCCGAAGCTACTTCCAATACCGTGTAAGGATTTGCGCTCCCCGCTTGGAACATCTCTTCTATGCTGTTTAAGTCTCCGGCAGGAATGGCCATCCAAGCGGCAATTTGCCGAATCAAGGAGATTTCGTTTGTATGAATATGTCCATCCGCGCGTGCAATACCGTACAAGTATTGCAACAAGAGCAACCGCTTTGATACGTCCATGTGAAGACGTATCTGTTCTGAGACATCGCGCACGTGGATTTCTTGTTTCAAGATATCCCTGAGCATCAAGGTCAATTGTTCTCCCTGTTGCTGACCAAAATTTTTGCGCAAAAAGGACTTCACAAAATTCAACTCGGATTTCAATATCCGATCGTCTGCCTTCATTACTGCAGCACTCAAAATGAGCAGCGACAGACTGAAATCACCTGGTCGTGTTCGGTTCGATTTGCCTGAGCGAGACGCAGCGCTTGCATCACTGTTGTCGGCAAACATTTTGCCCAAGGCATAGCCTAAAATGCCCCCAATGGGACCTCCTAGAGACCACCCGATAGCACCTCCAATCCAAGCCCCGTATCGACTCACGCGAGCTCGCTGTAACCCTTCTGAATGAAGGAGGTCAATTCCTCACCCTCGAGTAAGCCTTGAGATAATCGAGCCAGATCGCCTGCTTTTTTGGCCAACGCCTTCTTATTTTCTTCGTCTTTTTCACCTAGGATTTTTTGAACCAAAGGATGGTTGGCATTGACCGCAACATCATAGCTATCAGGCAGTGCGCCAAACATCTGGAACCCACCTCCGCCAACTGCTTGCTGCTCTTTCATTCGGCGCATAAACTCCGAACGGGTGATGGTAATTGGTGATGCCGTTGGCGCCATTGCAACAAATTTCACCTTGTAAGCATCGCCTGGGAAAGCGCCTTCTATGATCGGCTTAACCAGTTCTTCCTGCTTTTCATCCAACGCACTGGTAGCGGTTTCTTCCGTTTCAATGAGGTTTTCAATGACGTCAGAATCCACCCGTTTGAACTGCACATCCGGGTAAGCCTCTTCGAGCTTTTGAACCATGTGGGAGGCCAATGGGCCTTCCATGACGAGCACCTTATATCCGCGCTCTAACGCTGGCGCGATAAAGCCGTGCTGGTTTTTCGCATCGGCTGTATAGGGAAGGATAATCTTTCCGTTTTTGTCTTTTTGGGTTTCACCAACGGCAGCTATTAACTCCTCATAGGTAACGCAAGCGTCTGTTGTGTCCTTAAAGAGCATAAACTTCTTGGCTCGTTCAGCGAACTTTTCGTCCGTGAGCATGCCGTACTCAATAAAGATGCGGAGGTCATCCCATTGCGCTGCGAAAGCTTCCGGATCCTTCTTAAACATCGAAGAAAGTTTGTCTGAAACTTTTTTGGATATGTGGCCGCTAATTTTCTTCACGTTGGCGTCTTCCTGCAGGTATGATCGGGAGACGTTCAAGGGAATGTCGGGGGAATCGATGACCCCGTGCAGCAGCGTCAAAAAGTCCGGCACAATGCTTTCGACGTTGTCGGTAATGAAGACCTGGTTGGAGTACAAATGAATTTTGTCTCGGCGCAGTTCCATTTCCTTTTTCAATTGAGGGAAATACAGAATTCCAGTCAAATTAAAAGGAAAGTCAACGTTGAGATGAATGTGGAAGAGCGGATCTTCAAAATTCATCGGGTATAAATCCTTGTAAAATTTGGAGTAATCGTCATCTTGTAAGTCCGCAGGTGCTTTACTCCAAAGTGGGGTAGTGGCATTGACAACTCGAGGCACCTTGTTCTCGACCTTTTTTACGTTGCCTTCTTCATCTTTTTCGCCACTGGGATCTTCGACCCACTCTGACGTCGTACCGTGGATGATTTCCACGGGCATGAATTTGCAATATTTCGTTAGGATGCCCTGAATACGGCTGTCCTCGAGGAATTCTTCACTGTCATCCGCGATATGCAGAACGATATCTGTTCCATGTTCGGCCTTTTCAGTGGCATCCAAGGAATACTCAGGTGAGCCGTCACACGACCACTTCACAGGTGTTGCTCCTTCTCGCTGACTCCATGTGATGATGTCAACATGCTTAGCGACCATGAACGCCGAATAAAAACCGAGTCCAAAATGGCCTATAATGGCGGTCTTAGCATCCTCTCCTTGGTATTTGTCCAAGAATTCAGTTGCACCTGAAAAGGCGATTTGGTTGATGTATTTGTTCACCTCCTCCTCTGTCATGCCAATTCCACGATCTCTGATGGTCAAAGTTTTGGCCTCCTCATCTCGGATAATTTCAATGGCAACGTCGCCTTCAATGGCCTCAATTTCTCCAATCTTAGCGAGGGTTTTGCGTTTTTGAGTCGCATCTACAGCGTTTGAGACTAATTCACGAAGGAAGATTTCATGATCGCTATACAAGAATTTTTTGATGATCGGAAAAATGTTCTCCGTTTGGACGTTGATGTTACCAGTTGCCATGAGAATGAGTTTGATTTTTCTTGGAGGATGCAAATGTTACGCCAATGGTCATTCATGAACGAATTCCTGCCATTCTGACCCATTGAGGAATTCTTTGCGCCGGGATGGCAGTAAGCTGCCTTTCCTTACTGTAAATTGGTCACACAAACTGCCAATACTGTCACGATGATTCAGCGAATTCTGCTACTCTTTGTTTTTGGTTTTTTAGCGCCTTTTGCGACGCACGCTCAATCTGATGCAAGTCAAGATCCTGATTGGTCTGTGCTAATGCAAGCAGAAAACGCCGATCCGGTTGAAATCCGAAATCTTTTCGAAGCCCGGTGGGAAGGTCGTGAACGAACCAAAGGTTCTGGGTACAAGCAAGTCGAGCGCTGGTTGCATTTGATGGACGGGCGGACCGATGAAGCGGGCAAGGTCTTGGGTGTGGAGGCAATTATGGACGCTCACCGCGCCATACAACAATGGAATGATGCTGGAAGATCATTGAACGGTAATTGGCAAGTGTGCGGACCTACCCTCGATGATATCACTACGCGGGATAATATTCGGGGCGTTGGACGAATGAATGCGCTGGCATTCCACCCTTCAAATTCGGATGTCATTTTTGCAGGTGCTCCGGCCGGAGGCGTGTGGAGATCTTACGATGAAGGAGCAAGCTGGGAAACCAACACCGACGACTTTCCTACATTGGGCGTAAGTGCCATTGCTTTTGCCGCATCTGACCCTGCAATTGTTTATATCGGAACGGGAGACCGAGATGCTTCGGACAGTCCTGGCATGGGGGTGATGAAATCGTTGGATGGTGGGATCTCTTGGGAATTTTTCAATGCGGGCATTGAGGGGAAGGTTGTGGGCGATCTAGCGGTTTATCCAACAAACGCTGAGCAAGTCTTGGCTGCTACGAGCAGCGGAATCTTCAAAACAACAGATGGTGGGACGAGCTGGTTGCAGGTGTCTAATAACACTCAGAATTACAAGAATATCGCGGTTCATCCTACGAATCCAGATGTTGTTTATTGCACAGGACAGGGCCGCTTTTGGAGAAGCGCGGATGCAGGCGATACCTGGGAGTACATCAACGAGGGGATACTGCCTAGCACAAGAATGGTCATTGCAGTGACCCCTGCAGCGCCGGACAATGTGTATGTGCTCTCCACGGGAACGTATGAGTTCCGCGCATTCTACAAGTCAGAAGATGCCGGTGTGAATTTTGTTGAGATGAGTGATAGCCCCAATATTATGGGCTGGAATGCCGCAGGGGAGGACGATGGAGGACAAGCATGGTACGACCTGTGTCTGGAGGCAGATCCAGTTGTTGTCGACCGAGTGTATGTCGGAGGTATTCGGATGAAACGGTCGGACGACGGCGGTGCCACATGGTTGGATGTGCAGGACAGCTACTTGCATGTGGATCAGCATGCTTTGGAGGCCAATCCGCACACCGATGAAGTGTGGCTAGCCAACGACGGCGGAATTTATCGGTACGCCAATAACATTCAGTGGCAGGATATGAGCCATGGAATCATCACGGGAGAAATCTACAAAATTGGCCAAAGCCCTTTTGACGGAAATGACGCGATGAACGGGTATCAGGATAATGGAACATACTTGTTCAATGGAGTTCAATGGGAACGCGGCAGCGGCGGAGATGGGTTTGAGTGTATTTACGATCCAAATGACCCAGATTGGTTCTTTTCGAGTTCGCAATACGGTCGCGTATACCGCACGGGTCCGGGTATTCAGTCCCAGACCATTGTGGCCAATGGCCAATTGGGAATTGATGAGGGTGGAGCATGGTCCACGCCATTCACAGTTTCATCCGAAGACTCGCAAACGATGTTTGTTGGTTTGCAGAATGTTTGGCGCTCCATGAACATCAAGCATCCGGTGAAGGACAGCATTGTTTGGGAAAAGGTTTCCTCTGAATTGGGAGGCTCTGATGCGAATACCATGCGCGTTGTGCATCGCGACCGAAATGAAGAACAGCGGGTTTACGCCACGGAATCCAATCGAAAGTTCTTTCGGTGTGACAATGCTTTGGCAGATATGGACAGTGTTACGTGGTGGGACTTGTCTGACAACCTCCCATTGAGCTCTCAGCCGGTCTTGGCCATTGAGACGGTTCAGGGAGAAGACAGTACGGTTTACATTTCGTTCAACTATAAAGTCTGGAAATCAGAAGATATGGGCGGCGATTGGACAGAACTCGAAGGTGATTTGCCGGGGTTGCCAATCAATACGTTGGTTTACGATACCACAGGAACAGGAGGGATTTATGCGGGAACGGACATGGGAGTTTACTATTGGAATAATTCAGATAGCACTTGGTTAGATTTCTCCCAAGGTCTTCCCATGGCGGTGCGCGTAACGGAGTTGGAACTGTATCCCGGCGCAGGAGCGAATGATCCAAAGCGTCTGCGTGCTGGGACTTACGGGCGTGGCATGTGGGAGAGTGATGCATATGGAGAGTCGGTCGGTTTCCCGCCTTTGGCTTACCTCGAGCCAGCAGCAGAGGAAACATCTATCTACGGAGACGCAGATGTTCAATTGGCATTTCGACGGAATTTGTTGCCGGTTGAGATGACGGACTTGACCATAGCCGACCTGTATGTTACGAACGCTACCCTTGAAGGGTTAGAGGCGAACGAATCAGGCTACAGTTTCACGGTGGTACCCGATGCATTCGGTCCAATTCAAATCGCAGTTCCAGATGGTGCGGCAGTAGAGCTTGGTGGTTTTGAGTTGCCTAACTTAGGATCAGATACGCTGCAATTGGTGTATCACCCAGTGCCCGATGATTTCGGTCCTTGGGGGCCAGGAGGGGTGGGAAGTCAAGAGGATATGGCCATTTGGCTCCGGGCTGACCACGGACTTTTTGATGCAGATGGTGCACCGGTAGGAGTTGGTGGGAATGTGGCGGAGTGGCGCGATGTGCTATCTGGCAACTTTTCGAGCGCATATCAAAACGATCCGGAAGCAACTCCATTGGCCACGGCTGATGGGTTAGATGGAAAACCGGCGTTAAAATTTGACGGAGAGAACGATTGCGTTATTGCATCTGCAGTTGAAATGAATCGAGATCTTTCCGCTTTTAGCATTGTGAAGGGAGCGGAAAGTGCTTGGAATGATCACGGGTGGATTGCCAGTGCACGAGAGGCGAATGGTTTCATTCTGCACCCTTGGAAGAATCAAAGTTCATATCAATCTGTCGTGATTGACGATGAGGAAAATTACGCGGAGGCCACACCGCTTTGGATTGTTGATGCATCCTTGCCCCAATTTTATGGTGTGATTTACGATCAATCGGATTGGGATCAGCAGTTCTATACCATCGTCAATGACACCCGACTTCCATTTCCTGGATCCAACATTGGTGCTCGGGACGAATCAGATTTCGTTGAAGTGCGGTATGGTTGGGATTACAATGACCGATTTGGCGAGGGCTTTATCTCAGAGCATTTCATTTACGGCCGCCGGTTGTTTGAATCTCACCGTACCATCGTGTCCAATTATGTTGCGGCGCGCTATGGGATCAACCTCGGAAATTTGCAGCACTACTATAGGGATCAATACCCTGCAGATGTGGCTGGAATAGGCCGGGAGAGTGAATGGGATTATCATGATGATGCCCAAGGAATAGGAAGTATCCGAATAAGCAATGCGATGGACTTAGATGATGGAGAATACCTTTTTTGGGGCCACGACGAAGGCGCTTTAGCGGTGGTAACCGCATATCCTTTTATGTCGGAGCGATTGGAACGGATTTGGGCCTGTGAAGAGGTCGGAGATGCAGGAACAGTAAAAGTACAGGTGGCAGATGCAGGGGTTGCAGAGCTTTTCGCCTCAGCCTCCATCGGTTTAATCGTGTCGGAAGGGGATGAGTTTTCCATTTCGGATCAGCCTGACTTTTACCCCTTGCAAAATGAAGGGGGCTATTGGGTAGCAGAGATCGATTTACCATCCCATGGCGTGTTCACAATCGGATTCGAACCGGTCATGCGGTTAGAGGAGTCTGTCATTGAGGCGGAATGGAGCATTTATCCCAATCCAGCGCGAGACATTCTCAACATTGAGTCGCGGTACGTCGCACTCGCAGGTGCAGGGTGCCGTGCGCTAGATGTTTCGGGACGTCAAGTTGCCCGTTGGACATGGGACGAAGGCCAGCGCATGCGATTAGATATCTCGACCTGGCGAGCGGGATTGTACCTCATCGAGATCAACAAGAATGGCCAGCGTCAGTCTCTGCCATTTTTGAAACAGTAGCGAACAGAACGAAGGCGAGACTTCCATTCAAAGGAGCACTCCTCTTTGCCTTAGCGAATCAGCGGATAATCAGCCGCTGCATGTGCACGCTTCCATCTTTCTGAAGGGCTTGAACAGCGTAGAATCCAGATTCCCAGCTAGTGACATCAAGTGTCACGCGTTGTCCCTGATTCAGCTGAACTTCGCTTACCGAACGACCTTGCGCATCCCAAAGGGTTACTGTGAGCAGGTCGTTGTGCTGATTTTCCATCCAGCATTGACCATCCGCAGGGTTGGGGTAAAGGCTCAGGATCGCATGTTCATCGGAGGACGATTCTGCGATGTTCGTCGCGGGACCAAATCGATAAACGGTCCCGTTTTCAGGTACGCCATTTAACATTTGGTTGCCGTAGTACCAGGCGTAAAAGTCATCTGTCAGCGACCACTCAGGCACTGCCGGATCGCCGCTCGCTGTATAGATGAGGCCGCTGTAGTAATCATAATCGAAGTCGAGTATCAATCCAGACGTCAAGAACTCGGAATCCAAAGAACCATCGCCCATGGTGTTGGGGCCGAAGCGGTATTCGATGATGTTTCCATTTTCATAGAGCCAGGTCTGAAAACTCAATCGCATCGTTGTCGTTCCAAGTTCGGAAATCTCCTCGTACAGACCGACCTCGTCCCATTCCACTTTGAGAATGCGATTGGGACTTGTGCCGGTAACCTCGTATTGAATGTGGCTTTCTTCTTCAATTTCTACAGCACCAATGTCCATGACATCCAAGCTGATGGGCCAAAGGATATTCAATGCTGCAGAAGCACTCAGTCCCAAGAGCATTTCGCCCGTTCCCGAAATTTGGAGCACCGTTACAATATCGTCATCCTCGCCGATGCTTACTTCGAAGGGCAAAGGTATTTCGACTTCGGGGTCATCCCAGCCTACGTCAATTCCCAATGAAACGGGGTTGGTCAATGGGGTGTAGGTCTCCTCAAAAACACTTGCAGAGTAGGGGAATTGGGCTGTTGCCAAGGTGCACATTCCCAATCCAAGGAGTAGAAAGAAACGGTTCATTAGATTGATTGGTTGCGGTTGGAAGATTAGAAATTTGGACGAAGAAGTGATTTGGCATAAAAGTCATCAATCACTTTCACTACCTCTTCTGGCGTATCCACTACGTGGAATAAATCCGGGTCACCGGCACTGATTGTTTTGTAAGAGTCTGCGAGTGTTGATTTCATCCAATCGACAAGGCCTGCCCAAAATTTGGAATCATACAAGATGATGGGAACGGGTTCGACTTTGGACGTTTGCACGAGCGTTAACGCTTCGAACAGCTCGTCAAGCGTGCCAAATCCTCCGGGCATGACCACGAATCCTTGAGAATATTTTACGAACATCACTTTTCGAACAAAGAAGTAATCAAAATCAATGCTCTTGTCAACGTCGATGTACGGATTGTTGTGCTGTTCAAAGGGGAGTTCGATGTTAAGTCCAACGGAAGTACCACCTACATCGTGTGCTCCGCGGTTTCCCGCTTCCATTACACCGGGACCGCCTCCAGTGATTACACCGTATCCGCGTTCGCTAAGCTGTTTCGCTACCTCTCGAGCTTCATTGTAGACAGGTGAGTCTTCCGGTACCCGCGCAGAACCGTAAATGCTGATGCACGGACCAATCCGCTGAAGGGTTTCAAAACCTTGAACAAATTCGCCCATGATTTTGAAGATGGACCAACTGTCATTCGTCTTGATTTCGTTCCAATCGCGCTGCTTCAATCCTTTCTTCATTCTTTTGACTTTTACAGTCGCAAAATACCACCTAAAAACGGACCCGTTGCGCTCTTTGGGTTTTTTGCCACCTCCTCCGGTGTGCCAGAAGCGATGATGAGGCCTCCGCGATGTCCTCCCTCAGGACCTAAGTCGATGAGGTGATCGGCGACTTTGAGCACATCGATGTTGTGTTCAATCACCAGGACCGTGTTCCCTTGATCTACTAATCGTTGAAGCACGTCGATGAGCATCTGGATGTCTTGGAAGTGAAGACCTGTGGTCGGTTCGTCGAGAACATAAAAAGTCTGTCCCGTGCTCACCCGTGCGAGCTCTGTGGCGAGTTTGACGCGCTGGGCTTCTCCTCCTGAGAGCGTGGTGGATTGTTGGCCGAGCGTGATATAGCCCAGGCCCACATCTTGGAGCGTTTTGGTGATTCGTTTCAATTTGGGAAAGGAATCAAAAAAGGCCACGGCGTCATCTACGGTCATTTCGAGGACATCTGAAATTGACTTTCCTCTGTATCGTACTTCCAATGTTTCGCGGTTGTAGCGCCGCCCTTTGCACGTTTCGCATTCCACGTGTACGTCAGGCAAAAAGTTCATCTCAATGGTTCGGACTCCGGCCCCTTTGCATTCTTCGCAGCGTCCTCCCGCGACGTTGAAGCTGAAACGTCCCGGTTTATATCCGCGGATTGCGGCTTCTGGGAGCTTGGTAAAAAGCGCTCGGATTTCATTGAAAATCCCGGTGTATGTCGCTGGATTGGAGCGAGGCGTTCTTCCTATGGGACTTTGATTGATGGCAATAACCTTGTCCAAATGCTCGAGTCCCTTGAGGCTCTTGTAGGGCAAGGGGTCCTTCGTGTCTTCGTAAAAGTGGTTGTGAAGGGCAGGGTAAAGGGTTTGGTTGATGAGGCTACTCTTTCCACTTCCACTTATTCCGCTCACACACGTAAAGGATCCCAATGGAATGGTGACATCTACGTTTTGAAGGTTGTGCCCTGTGGCTCCTGTGAGTTTGAGTTTTTTGCTTCGACCGAGTTTGCGTCTTTTTGGGACTTCAATTCGGAGTTCCCCGTTCAAGTACTTGGCAGTTGTGCTCTGGCTATTCAAATGGGAGTTTGGAGGTCCTTGAGCGACAATGTTACCTCCGTGCACGCCTGCTCCCGGTCCAATATCAATCAAGTAATCAGACTGCAACATCATCTCTTCGTCGTGCTCGATTACGATGACCGAGTTACCTGCATCGCGCAGGGCTTGGAGACTTTTGATGAGTCGCTCATTGTCGCGCTGATGCAATCCAATGCTGGGCTCATCCAAGATATAAAGCACCTCAGTCAATCGGCTTCCTATTTGCGTGGCCAGTCGGATGCGCTGCGCCTCGCCTCCGGAAAGCGTGCGTGAAGAACGATCCAATGCGAGGTAGTCCAGCCCCACATCCACCAAAAATCCGAGCCGTGCATTGATTTCTTTCAAGGGCTCTCGAAGAATGCGCTGCTGTTTTTCATTCAGCCTTTCATTCAATCCCAGGAACCATTGCGATAATTGCTTCAGATCCATCCCGCTCAGCTCTGCGATGTTTTTGTCAGCGAGTTTAAATTGCAGGCTGATGGGCTGGAGTCGAGCGCCCTCGCATGAAGGGCAGTGCTTTTTCTTCATGAATCGCCTAGCCCAGCGACGAAGCGGAATAGAGTTGCTGCGCTCAGCTGCAGATTCAACTGTAGCAATCACGCCGTCCCAAGTCACATGGCTTCCTTTGGTTCCGGCTTTACCCGTAACCCAAACGCTTTCCTTGGAGCCGTATAGGATTTCGCCAAGCACTTCTGGGGACAATTGCTCAATGGGCGTCTTGAGGGTATCGCCAGACGCATCAAGCAAGGCTTGAATGATTTGCATCGTCCGGTTGCCCTTGATGTCACCTAGCGGTGCAATCCCTCCCTTTTGAATGGATTTTTGGCCGTCGGGAATGATCAGCTCTATTTCAGCTTCCGCCACTTCACCGAGGCCGTTGCATTGCGAACAAGCGCCGTACGGTGAATTGAAGGAGAAGAGGTTGGGCTCAGGATCGGGATAAGCGTCCCCTGTGGTAGGGCACATAAGATTTCTGCTGAAATGCCTTAAATCTTTTTGTTCGTGAACCAGCAATCCCATGGTGCCTTTTCCCAAGTTCAGCGATGTCTTGATGGAACGCAGCATGCGCTGTTCATCATCGAGTCGGACCTCAAGTCGGTCCACAACGACCTCAATATCATGCACTTTGTACCGGTCCAATTTCATTCCGCTCTCGAGTTCCATCAATTGACCGTCGACGCGCGCTCGGACGTATCCTTGCTTCATAATGGACTCGAACAATTCGCGGTAGTGCCCCTTTCGTCCTTTGACCAAGGGAGCCAAAAACAACACCCGCTGACCATGATAGTCTGCAAGAACCCTGTTCAGGATTTCCTCGTCCGTGAATCGCACCATTGCCTCTCCCGTCGTGATGCTGAACGCATCGGCGGCTCGGGCATACACCAACCGAAGGAAGTCATTGACTTCCGTAATGGTGCCAACAGTAGAGCGCGGGTTTTTGGAAATGGTCTTTTGCTCGATGCTGATGACAGGACTTAGTCCGGTGATTTGATCGACCTTGGGTCGTTCCAGTCCTCCTAAGAACTGACGGGCATAAGCCGAGAAAGTTTCGAGGTACCGCCGCTGTCCTTCCGCATATAGCGTATCAAAAGCAAGGCTGGATTTCCCACTGCCACTGACGCCAGTGATGACGACAAGTTGATTCCTAGGAATTGTCAAGGACACGTCTTTGAGGTTGTGTTCTTGCGCTCCTATGATCTCAATCAGATCTTCGGTTATGTTCCTGCCGCTAGAAGGGTCGCTGTTTTTGCCCATGGAATGCCAACAATTGGCGCGTTCGCGTGTTCAGTTAATCAGGCGGGAATTAGGATGCATGCTTCTTCTTGATGCGAAATCCCAATGCAGCGATGGTCAACGTCATGAGAGGACTGACCCAGTTGAAAATGCAATAAGGGAGGTAAGCCCAGGTCGCCACCCCCAGAATGCCACTTTGCGCTACGCCGCAAGTGTTCCATGGAATCAATACGCTCGTAACTGTCCCCGAATCTTCCAGTGTCCGGCTCAGGTTTTCGGGAGCCAAATCCCGGTCGCTGTAGGCATCTTTGAGCATGTTGCCTGGAACCACAATGGCGAGGTATTGGTCTGAAGCCAAAATGTTAAAGGCCAGGCATGTTCCAACGGTGCGAGAGACGAGCCCAAACGTAGATTGAACACCACTCAGGATTGCGAGGGTGATTCGCTCCAACATACCGGTCGCTTGCATTGCTGCCCCAAAGACCATGGCACAAAGGATGAGCCAGACGGTGTTGAGCATGCCCGCCATGCCGCTGGACGCAAGCAGATCATTGGCCATGCTATTGTTGGTGGTGATGGAGCTGTCCAAGGCCATAGATTGAATGGTGGCCTTGAACGCTGCCATGCCATACCCTTCACCATTCGTCATGCCAGCGACACTGCGGACCACATCTGGCTGAAAAACGATCGCGGTGAAGGCACCGAGCAAGGTGCCGATCATCAAGGCAGCGGCGGCAGGGACTTTTTTTGCAATCAGGAAGATGACAATAACGGGAGCGAAAAAAAGGCCCCAATGAATGTCAAATGCGGAAAAGACAGCGGCTCCAAAGTCATCAGCAAATGAAGCAGAAAGGCCTTCAATAGCTGCACTGCCGCCAAATCCTGCGATTAAAAATACAAGGAGAGCCACCACCAAACTGGGCACAGTGGTGTATGTCATGTACCGGATGTGCGAGAATAAATCCGTTCCGCCAACGGCAGCAGCAATGTTCGTTGTATCGCTTAAGGGCGACATTTTGTCACCGAAATAAGCCCCAGAGATGATTGCTCCAGCAACCCAACCCTCGCTCAACCCCAATGCCGAACCGATGCCAACTAAAGCCACGCCAACTGTTCCCACGGTTCCCCAAGAACTGCCGGTGGCCAATGAAAGCACACCGCAGATGATGCATGCGGCAAACAGGAAAATACCGGGTTCGAGAATTTGCAGGCCATAATGAATAAACGCGGGAATGATTCCAGCAATAAGCCACGTCCCTGAGAGCGCCCCAATCATCAAAAGAATCAAAATGGCCTCCGTCGTCTGCGACACAGAATGTGCCATCGCATCGCTAATGGCCTTCCACCGGGTGCCTCTCACCATGCCAATTCCACCAGCGACCATCGCTGCAAGGAGCATCGCTATTTGGTTCGCTCCGTATGAGCTGTCCTCGCCAAAGGCAACCACATCGGCAGCCAACAACCCGATTAATGCGGCAACAGGAATCAGCGACAATCCCAAAGAGGGGAGCGATTGAGCGGAGGACTTCGGGTCCATCATGCGTTGGCTTTGATATCCTCTTCCGATGCTTCTCCAGCAGGATTCAGCGCAGATTTTTCGACGCGTATTTTGGCACCATCTACTTGAATAAGAACAGTTCGCTCGTTCATGTCGGCGACTTTCCCATGGATGCCACCGATCGTGACGACTTTGTCGCCCTTTTTCAATTCTGCACGAAATGATTTGGCCTCCTTTTGTTTTTTGACCTGTGGCCGAATCATGAACAAGTACATGATAAGGAACATGCCACCAATGAGCAGGAAGAAACTCATGCCTCCTTCTCCTGTTGCTGGACTTTGGAATAAAATGTAGTGCATCATAGCATTAGATTTGAAATAAGTTAATTTTTTAAATCACTGTGGACCAATAACTTCAGCTGTTATGGTTAATGTAGTTGTTGAAGGAGTGGCATTCGTCACAACGAAGATTTCTTTGCGGTTTTCTCCCACGCGCCCGCGGCTGTCGAACCGAATTGCAATCGTCCCTGTTTCACCGGGATGAATCGGCGAACGGGGCCATTTTTCAGCGAGTGTACAGCCACACGATGTGCTCACATCTGATATGATGAGGGGCACTCTCCCTTCGTTCGAGAAGGAAAAAGTACGCTCTACTTGCGTGCCTTCTGCAACAATGCCCAAAGTGGCTATCGTATCTGAGAAGGCTATTACGGGTACAAGAATTTCAGGTGTGCCTTCTGAGCGAGCCGTTGCAGGAATGTGAATGAGATCGGTGGAGATTTGTTCTTCTCCTGGAAGTTGGCAGCCTCCAGATACCAGCAGCGCCAATCCGATCAGACCAATCCTAAAGCTCCACGTATGATTCATTCCTTTCGTTCGCTTCATTCGATGAGTCCTCGGCCGGTTTTTTTGATTTTGCCGTCCTCTTTCAACTTTCCAAAGAGCTCGTCTAAGATACCGTTGATGAAGCCGTGACTTTTCGGCGTGCTATAGTACTTTGAAAGTTCGATGTACTCATTCAACGTCACTTTTAATGGAATTGACGGAAACGTTCGGGCTTCAGCCAAGGCCATTTTCATCAAAATTCGATCCATCAGCGCTATCCGTTCTAAATCCCAATTGGAGGCGGCTTCTGTGACGAGTGCTTCATTCTCATTGGCCTGAGCAAGTGTTTCGGAAAACAGGCCCTCGAAGAATTGACGGTCGTCATCGTCATCTCTCCAGAGGGGCAGAAGCTCGACGTCTTCATCGGTTTCCTTGATGGTTTTGATGGTCTTGATGACCATGGACGCCGTCAAATCCAAATCGTCATTCCAGAAAATACTTTGTTCTTCCAAGACTTCCTGAAAGCTTTCCATGTTGATCATGTGCTTTCTAAACATGCGGATGAGACTTTCTCGGTCGTGGCGGAAGCCCCTTTCCTCGCTGGCCATGAACTCGATATACTCCTCATCTTCAATTAGCTCACGAAACATTTTGCGCAGCATCTCTTGGTGATCACCCCATCCAACACCTAGCTCTGAAGCTGCTTTGACCAAGTTTTTGCTGTTAGCTAGGGCGCGCAGAGGTCGATTCGTGACGAACTTGGTATTGGGATGCAAATCCTCAGGGGAAGGAAGTTGCTTTTTTCTACCTGCCTCAATGCGATCAATGGCAAAACTTTGCATGCTACCAATCATCAACAAGAGCAGGATATACAGTTCATGCATCTTTTTGATCGAGTGATCGAGTGCATTTTTGGTTTTCACAACATCTCGCTCTTCGTCCTGATAAAAGGCGTAGAGCATGTGCAAAATTTTGATCCGGAGGTGACGTCTGTTGAGCATGTAAAATCCTGTCCCGCGAAATTAGGCGCATCCGCCTTCCGTTGGACGGAACATTTTCAAATGATTTGGCGATTTATCTTCAATCTTTCCACGAGTACTCGGATGTGTCAGGTGTACATTTGTTGCATGAAGGTTTCACTTAGAGATCCAAGGTGGATCTTGTTACTAGCATCCCTAAGTTTCATGGCATGCCAGCGAGAAATCGAGGTAGACTTACCCCAAGTTGACCCCGTGAACGTGATTGAAGGAACAATTTTTGAAGGGGAGGCTCCTGTCGTTTTCATTGGCGAAGCGCAGGGCTACTTTGATCCGATTGACGCGAGTTCCTTGGGTCAATCATTCCTTTCTGGGGCGGTTGTCCAAATGACCGTTGATGAAATCACGTATCCACTTGATGAGTTTTGCACTGGAGATCTTCCTCCAGAATTGTTGGAAACTGCAGAAGATTTGTTAGGGCTTCCTGCCGAATTGCTTGCGCAGCTCGATTTATGCATTTATACCAGTTTCGACCCAGATGCATTCGGAAACGCTGGCCATAGGTATGACTTGGATGTGACGATTGGTGAGAAAACAATGACCGCATCTACTCAAGTACTGGAAGCTGTTCCGCTCGATTCAGTTTGGTTTCAAGTGACTGGTAACCTGGATTCTTTGGGTTCAATGAATGGAATATTCAGTGACCCTGAGCAGGTGGAAAATTCGTACCGCTGGTATGCTCGTCGAATTAACATTCGGCCCGAATGGGATCCGATGGCGGGGCAGGTCAAAGATCCTGGTTTTGTCGCTCCCTTGGGAAGTGCCTTCAATGATGAATTTTTCAATGGATTGAGTTTTGAATTCGCTACGTTTCGAGGGGCTGCGGCCGGCAGTACAGCCTGGGATGATGAGTTTGGGGCTAGCCCAGAGGCGGGCTATTTTAAGCGGGGAGACACCGTGGTGGTGCGTATGTGCAGCATCGACGAGGCTGTTTATCAATCGATTCGAAGCTATGAGAACCTCATTTTGAGTCAAGGGAGCCCATTTGCGCCTCCGGCGAGCATGATTTCTAATGTCGAAGGTGGATTTGGTCTCTGGGCGGGTTATGGCATTTATCAAGACACCGTAATTTGCCAATAATAAAAAGCGCTAGGATGGATAAGTCAATCAAGAAGACAGCGATGATTTGGGGAGCTATTTGCCTCTCCATGACGTGCTTTGGACAAGGCCGAGCACAAGAAGGAAAGGAGGATGCGGTCAGCTGGCCGCTCAGCTCGGTAACCGTTTATGAATCAGGTGCAAAAGTTGAGCGCTCAGGGGCTGTGCGTTTAAACGATCAAGGGATGAAAACGGTGCGAATAGGCGGCCTAGCCGAGCACGTGGACGAGGCGATGCTCCAATTGAATCTTGACGAAGGCTGGTCGCTGGTAAGCCATGTTTTTGCAGTGACCACCATCCCGGCGCAGAAGGTTGAGGCGGAAAAGGAACAAGGGCTTATCAAAGATGAAATCAGTCGAAACAGGCAGACTCATTCTTTGCGCGATGCCTTGAAGGTTGCTTACGAAGAGGAGTTGGCGATGATCCGAGCCAATCGCAGCGTAAGTGGAGGGGAGCTTTTATTGGTGGAAGACTTGAGGGAACATGCAGATTTTTGGCGTGAACGCGTGAAGGAGCTTCAGTATAAAATGTTGGAGCTGCGCATGGAAATGGAAACCTTGGATGAAAACCTTGCAGCCTTGGAGCAACGGCATGCGGACTGGCAGGCGAAGGCGAACGAAAGGGAAGGGCAATTGACGCTCCGTTTTGCAGGTCCGCCAAATGGTGTCTCCACTATTCGGATGAGTTATGTCGTTGCAAAAGCCCTTTGGAGAGCAGTTTACGATGCTGAAGTCGATGAAAATGGCGCCATCTCAATGCGACGTTTCGCTTTGGTTGAGCAAAACACGGGAAACGACTGGGTGGATGTGCCATTGACTTTTCTTGTTGGAAATCCCTTGGAGTCCATTGCTCCGCCTGTCCCAGTGCAAAAGCGGTTGACCCTCACCCGCAGTGGTTCAACAGACACCTATTCATGGGAGCAATCAGAGCAAATGGATGATTTTGAAGACGTGGAAGCAAAGGCCATGAATGCTCAAGCATTTGCAGGGCCTCTTGAGCGGTATTCTTTCATCCCAGCGAATTCTGTTGATATTCTTGGCAATGGCACCCGTGAGCGCGTTTACATCGAGGATATCCAATTGGAAGGTGATCTTTCGCATCTGCTATTACCTGCTTATGCAGATGAGTCGTATCAGTTGGTAAATTCAGGCGAATGGCCGGCTTCAAACTTGCTGCCCGGTCCTGTTCAGGTGCTGACAGACGGCGTATACAGAGGATCTTATTTTATGAGGTTGCCTGCGCCTGGAGATACCCTGCAAATTCCGTTAGGTCAAGATAGCCGTGTTCGAAGCACGCGCCAACGGCTATTGGATCAGTGTTCGAGCAGTGTATTGGGAGGGACGCGGAAAACGGCCCAAATGTTTGAGATTCGGCTCGAAAATCAACACAATCGATCCATTATAGTGAGGGTAGAGGATGGCTTTCCCGTATCAAACTCGTCAGATATTCAAGTCGAGCCGCTGTCGCTTGGTGGCGGAGATTGGGATCGAAATACAGGATCGCTGACGTGGGATCTTACCTTGGCCGCAGGAGAAACTCGGACGCTTATGTTTGGTTTTGAAGTGACCTACCCTAAAAAAAGGGCATTGCAAGGGTTGTAAGAAGGTGCGTGTTAAGGGTGACTATACCGAAGCAATCGGACCCCGGTGTAATAATTCTGTAAAATCTCCCAAGCAGATGAGCCGGTTAGTGCCCGCTGCATGGCCCCCTCTTGGCAGAGGCCCACACCGTGTCCAAATCCTCTTCCATCTACTTGATAAACATCAGGGATCGATGGGTCGTATGTGATCTTGAAGGATGCCGATGGCCAATGAAATTTATGCCTTGCATTCAAGATGCCCTGAATTGAATCCACAGCATGGACCGACCAAAACTCGTCCCATTCTTGGCGTGGTACGGTTCGTTGCCAGCGCGCATGCGGAGCATTCGAGCACGTTGTATCCTCGATTGATTGGAGGTAGGGCATTTGACCATTCCAAACGTCATGTCCGTTGCGGGTTTGGCCTCCGCAATTGGAGTGGAAAGCTGCAGTTGCGACTCGGCCTATACGGTCAATTAAAACGAGAGAGCGTGTAGCCTGGCACGCTAGATGAAGCGTGTCATTGACAGTGGATGTGCCTTTGAAGACCTGACAGTGAACTTGGTCGCACAAGTCGTACCCATCCATGCGATGGCGGTCGATAGACTGCACGGCGTAACTCCTGCTGATCACGGCATGTGCCTCATAAAACGGCATGGCATGCCCTTTTCCAACTTCTGCGGCCAGCACGCCAGGCAAGTAATTCTCCATCGCGCTTTCCATGATGAGTCGGGGGGTGCCCCGGACGTGAATGAAGTGGATTGCTCCCGGGTATTGCCGGTATCCCAAAGCTTCTGTTACTATCCGTAAGCGAGCATCATGGGTTTTGGGTCGCAAGATGACGTAGGGAGTATGTCCAGAGAATTCGCCAGAGTTTATCTGAAAACTCCCCGCCTGCGAAGTTATGGTTGGCATGCCGTCTAAGGGGCCTAAAACCTGACCATTGGGTAGCATCCATTCATGGGAGCCAAGGGCACTTTGGCAACGGAATGACGGGATATCATTCAAATCCAATAGGCCCACTCGTATGATGTCTTGGGCCCATATTTGAGCACTAAGCGAACCACTGACGATGCTCAGGAAAAGCAGCAGGAAATTCATCCATTTGATCGCACGCCCCATTTGTCGAATCTTATGATTGCAGAATAGATTGGGCCACGAGGTGAGACGGTCTGCCGTTTCCTTTCAGCTTGCTGTGCAATTCCAAAAACGCCTGTTTTTGGGCTTTACCTTGCGCGGTCAATCCTTGCTCCGTGTGTAAACTTTTCACGTGGTCTGCAAGAACAAACGCGGTGCATTCGTGCTGTATAGATTCAGGGACGGCCGTTCTTTCCAAGAGGATATTGGGAAGGCCAATCCACTTTGATTGCACCCACCAGCGTGCTAGGCGGTAGGTGAAGGCGCTCGTGCGGTAACAAATAACATGGGGCAGGCCCAAGAGAGCGGCTTCCAATGTTGCTGTTCCAGATGTGATTAATGCAATATGAGCGCGTTTCATGAGGTCCCGTGTTTCATTGAACACCACGGGGATTTGGGCTTGAGTGGCTTCCGCATAGTCTGCACTGGTTCGTCCGGGAGCACCTGCAATTATGGGGAAGAACTGAGGCAGCTCCTGGGCGGCCTTCAACATCAAAGGAAGCATCCGCTCCAATTCTTGCTTTCTCGATCCGGGGAGAAGCAGAAGGACAGGCAGCTGAGAAGGATTCTCAGGGATGCTTGGAGAGTCTTGAGCGCCAGTGCCTTTCGAATCTCGCTGCTTTTCCAGCAATTCAATTAAAGGATGCCCAACCCAGTTCACCTTCATCCCTTCCTTGGCATACCATGCGGCTTCAAAAGGAAGAATCACATGCAGGTGGTCTACATCGCGTTCGATGGAATGGATGCGGTTTTTTTTCCATGCCCAAACAGAGGGAGAAATGTAATGATGTGTTCGAATGCCAGCTTTGTGAGCATGGCGCGCCAACCTTAAGTTGAAACCGGGATAATCAATGCCGACAAATACATCAGGTTTAAACGATTCCAGTTCATGGAGGCATTCTTTCCATCGTTTGCGTATAGTCCAAATGTTCTTGATGACCTCCCATGCTCCCATGAAGGCCAAGCTTCGATAGTGTCTTACAACCTGGGCACCAGCAGACTTCATTTCTTCGCCGCCCCAGCACCGGATTTCGACATCCGAATCGGCCTCTCGAAGCGCTCGCACGAGCGCACCCCCGTATGCATCACCTGAGGCTTCACCAGCCAAAATGAATATCTTCAGGGCTTTGCTAGATTTTGCGATTGAGCCAGCCATCGCACATTAAAAGGCTTGTGATTGATACCAGATAATCAGGGGTACCGTAACAAAAATGACGGCCAGCAGGCCTTTGGCAAATCGTTCCCAATCGCCACGAAGGGCCAACCAAAAAACGCCCACATTGAAAAGAACACTGATGGTGAGAATGCTATCCTTGTAGAGCGAACTTCCAAGGAACACGTCGGTGATGAAATAATCGAATGAAGTACCATTGGCCCAGCTCCACCACACCGTCATGGAGCCAAAGCCCACTGCGGTGCCCAGAAGTCCGGCCAAGATTCCAGCACCTATGTTGTCAAAGGATTGTTTCAGAGATTCCATTGGTTGAGTGTGGAGATCGCGTGGTGAGCTGTCAGGTCGAATTGGGTTGGAACTACGCTGACGTAGCCATTGCGAAGCGCCCATTCATCGGTATCTTGCCCTTGGTCTGGGTTGGTAAACTTTCCGGTCATCCAATAGTATGGAGTTCCTCCGGGTGAAGTTCGTTTATCGAAAGCGTCTTCCCAATAGCCAGCCGATTGGCGACAAATCTTCAGGCCTTTCAATTCCTCGGTTGGCAAGTCTGGGAAGTTGACGTTGAGGCAGGTTCCAAGGGGCAAGGATCGGTTCAACACTTCGAGAGAAAGTTGCTCAACGTAGGAAGCACAAGCAGCAAAATCAGCATCAGGGGCGTGATTGAGCAAGCTGAAGCCGATTGACGGGATCCCTTCTACAGCTCCTTCAACCGCAGCGGACATCGTACCGCTGTAAATTACATTAATGGATGCGTTGCTACCGTGGTTAATTCCACTGAGCAGTAGGTCTGGCTTTTGTCCAAGGATTTCATAGATGGCTAGTTTGACACAGTCGACGGGTGTGCCGGTTGTTTGCCAGGCCGCTTCTACTTCGGGAACTCCGAAGGTCACCTGTTCCATTTTGAGTATGCCATTGATGGTCACTGCGTGTCCCATTCCGCTTTGTGCTCGGTCCGGCGCAACTACCACGACGCGACCATGCGGTGCCATGGCTCTGGCAAGTGCCTGAATGCCTTTGGCCTGAATTCCATCGTCGTTGGTGATTAGGATTAGGGGCTTGCGCTGTGCGTTGCTCATTTCGCCTCTGGAATTCGGCTGAGGACATCAAGAAAGAATCCCCAGTACTTCTGAACTGAACTGATTTGCACGCATTCGTCCGGGCTATGGGCTCCGCGAATATTCGGCCCAAAGCTCACCATGTCCATCTCCGGATAATGCGTGCCGAGAATACCGCATTCCAATCCTGCATGGCAGGCAAGAACGCGCGGTGACTCTTGGTACTTCTCTTCATAAAGAGCCTTCAGGGTCGAGACTATTGCGCTCGAAGGATTCGGGGTCCATCCGGGATATACACCGCTAAAGTCCGTTTCCAGTCCTGCCAAGGCGAATGCACATGCAATGCTATTGGCATGGTCGTCTTTCTCAGAATCAACAGAACTGCGGCAAAGGCATTGAATGGTGACATCGCCGTCTTGAAGTTCAACCCTAGCTAGGTTATTGGAGGTCTGAACCAAATTGGGGATGTCAGGGCTCATGCGATGAATCCCAACCGGACAAGTCTGAATAGCCATAAGGATGGCCAACTGGTCTTCCTCTGGCATGCAGCTGCTCGCTGTATTTGGCTGCGATGTACAAGCAATTTGAAGGCCTGGATCGGTCGTCTGATATTCTGCTTGAATTTGCTGAAATGCAGTGAGCATGGATTGCTTGAAGGTCGTCTCATCCTGAGGATCTAAAACGATGATCGCTTCTGATTCCCGCGGAATGGCGTTTCTCAATCCGCCACCATTGAGTGATACCAGTCGAAAATCAGCCTCGCCGAGGCATTCGAGGAGCAGGCGGTTCATCATTTTATTGACGTTCGCGATGCCCTTGTGAATATCCATCCCTGAATGTCCGCCTGACCCTCCATTTAAAACGATGCTCAATTGCATCAACCCTTGCTTCACATCTTCGTTTTCGTAGCTGCCTGACGAAGTCACGTCGACTCCTCCCGCACATCCGATTGAAAGCTCATCATCGTCTTCCGTATCCAGATTCAACAAAATTCCGCCTGTCAAGAAATTTCCTTGAAGCCCCAGCGCACCTGTCATTCCCGTTTCTTCATCAATTGTGAATAAAGCCTCGATGGCCGGGTGTGGAATGTCATCCGAATCGAGAACAGCGAGTATAGAAGCGACGCCAATCCCATTATCCGCTCCAAGCGTCGTCCCTTTTGCGCGAACCCAATCGCCATCGACAAACATCTGAATTCCTTGGGTCTCAAAGTCAAAATCTGTGTCGTTGTTTTTTTGACACACCATGTCCAAGTGGCTTTGCAATACGATGGTGGTGCGAGTCTCCATTCCCGGTGTCGCCGGCTTTCGGATGAGCACATTGCCCACTTCGTCCGTGCGTGTTTCGAATCCCCACTGTTCTCCTAGGCCAATTACCCAAGCCTTTACTCGGTCTTCCTTTTTGGAAGGGCGAGGTATTTCATTCAGTGCGCTGAAATAATGCCAGAGTGGGCGCGGTTGCAATTCGGGTATGGTCATCTTATTTTTTTTCAAAAGTAACTTGGAAATACTCGATTGCTTTAAGGAAACTCAGATTCTCTTTTGGGCATATTTTTTTGTACATTACCAATACCAAATTATTCCTGATGCGCTTTTTATCAACCTTCTTGACCGGATTGGTGCTGACTTTATCGATCAATACCGCCTATTCCCAATATACCTTAATCGTCGAAGAGTATTCAACAGATGTTGTTGAGGGGATAACTTCGTATCGCATGTATGCCGAACTCGTGAATTCTGATGATTTTATGAGCTCTGTGTTTGGCAACGCAAATTCGCCCTTGAATATTTCCTCATCTTCGTCATTCTACAATGATGAATTCGGGGCTTCAGTGGCTTCGGGTATCAACCCTGCGTTTATTGCTATTTTTCCTACGATCGGGGCTGACAGCTGGGTAACGATTGGTATTGAGAGTCAAAATGTGGGTGATGAGGTAGCGATAACAACGGTAGAAAGTTCCTCTCAACCTTGGATTGCCACCATGGCCTTTGGCAGCGATATTGACGGCGATGACATTGTGATCGATGATGTAACGGGAGGTGCTTGGTTTGTCCTCAATAATACAGCCAATGGTATACCCGATGAGAATAACCGAGTTCTGCTGGCCCAGCTTTCCACCGATGGTTCGCTGTCAGGCACGGTGAATTTGCAGATTTTTGAGCACGGCGTGGGAAGTGCAACGATTTACCAAACATTCAATTTTGACGGGGTAGGCACTTTTAGTGCAGGGGGCAGCGTGACGGAAGTTCCTGGCTGCATGGATTCGACTGCTTGCAACTATGATCCGGACGCGACCCAAGACGATGGTTCTTGTGCGGTGGAGGATGAGTGCGGCGAGTGCGGCGGTGATGGCATTGCGGATGGTGCTTGCGATTGCGACGGCAACGTCTTGGACGAATGCGGCGAGTGCGGCGGTGATGGTATTGCGGATGGTGCTTGTGATTGCGACGGCAACTTCCCTGCGACGGGTTATGATTGCGAAGGCGATTGTTTGACGGATACGGACGGCGATGGTACGTGTGATGAATTTGAAGTAAGCGGTTGTACGGATGATATGGCTTGCAACTACTCTTCCACGGCGACAGATGACGATGGCAGCTGCGATTACTGTTCATGCGGCGGCGAAGGCGGCGGCGAGTCAAGCGGCTACACGTTGACGGTTGAGGAGTATTCTTCTGGGATTGTGGAGGGTATGGTTTCGTACCGGCTTTATGTTGATTTATTGAATGCGGACGACTTTTTGAGTTCGATTTTCGGCAACGATGTGGATCCCTTGTCGATTTCGACGGATGATGGGTTTTACAACGATGCACTTGGCGCCTCATTGGCTTCGGGCATCAATCCTGCCTTTATTGCATTTTTCCCAAGCATTGGAGCAGACAGTTGGATCACGATTGGCATTGACAGCCAGAATGTGGGAGACGAGGTTGCGATTGGTACAGTAGAGGATGCGAGTCAGCCATTTGTTCCGGCCTTTGCTTCTGGTTCAGCGATTGACGGGCAAGACGTATTGATGAATACGAGCACGGGAGGAGCGTGGTACGTTTTGAATAACACGCCGAACGGTGTTCCGGATGAAGATGGCCGTGTTTTGATCATGCAATTGACGACTTCCGGCGGACTATCGGGTACGTTGAATGCACAGATTTTCGAGAACGGTAATGGATCAAGTGACATTCGCAAGACGTTCATTTTCGATGGAGTGGGTACGTTCACTCCAGACGGCGAGGGCGATGGCACGGGCGGCAACGCTTGCGGTTGTACGGATGACTCGGCTACGAACTATGACCCATCTGCAGATTACGATGATGGCAGCTGTGAGTTTGGGGTAGCGGGTTGCACGGATGAGACGGCTTGCAACTACGACTCGACCGCTACAGAAGACGATGGTTCTTGTGCGGTGTTGGACGAATGTGGCGAGTGCGGCGGTGATGGCATTGCCGAAGGCGCCTGCGATTGCGATGGCAACGTCTTGGACGCGCTGGGTGTTTGCGGTGGTTCGTGCACCTCTGATATTAATGACAACGGAGTTTGTGATGATTTAGAGCCGATTGGTTGCATGGATTCGACTGCTTGCAACTATGATCCTCTGGCTTCAATCGACGATGGTTCATGTGCGGTGGAGGATGAGTGCGGCGAGTGCGGCGGCGACGGCATAGCGGAAGGCGCCTGCGATTGCGATGGCAATGTGCCTGATGTATGTGGAACTTGCGGTGGTGACGGAATTCTTGGTTGTGGTATTTCTCTTGCGTGCAACTTTGATCCATTAGCCTCTTGCTTTGATAACGACTTGTGTGAATTTGAGTCGTGTGCAGGATGCCTTGATGAAGATGCTTGTAACTATGACGGAGATGCCATCTTCCCAGGATTATGTGAATACCCTGAGATTACATACCAGGATTGCGACGGCAATTGCCTTCCTGAATTTGACAGCAATGAAAATGGAATTTGCGATCCCGAGGAAGTCCCAGGGTGCATGGATGAAAGTGCGGTTAACTTCAATCCGGAAGCAAACGTTGATAATGGGACTTGTCTCATAATCAATGTTGGTTGCGGAAACTCAGAGGCATGCAATTATGATCCTTTGGTCACAGTGAATGCAGCGGGACTGTGTGACTTCCCTGAAACGATTTTCCAAGATTGTGACGGGAATTGTTACAACGACACCGACGGTGATGGTGTTTGCGACGAAATGGAGATTGCAGGGTGCACCGTGCCTGGTCCGGGTTACAGCCCGTGGGCGACGGATGACGATGGCTCATGTCCTGTTGGGGGATGCACCATTCCTTCTCCAGTTTTTGCCTGTAACTACGATCCAGATGCGGACTTTCTAATCTTTGCGGATTGTGTAACGCCGCCGTGTACGGGTAATATGGAAGGGTCTCCAATACCTGAAGGAATGGTTGTTCCAGGATGCACGGATTCGTTTGCCTGCAATTATGATCCGCTAGCAACAGAAGATGACGACAGTTGCGAATACACGACTTGTTTGGGTTGCACCGATGAAGCTGCATGTAATTATGATGCAGAAGCGGTGTACAACGATGGCACCTGTGAATACGCTAGCTGCGCTGTGCCGGGATGCACAAATTCCAATGCATGCAATTATGATGATGAAGCAACTGAAAACGACGGAAGTTGCGAATATTCCTCTTGCTTAGGCTGTACGGATCCATCAGCAGATAATTATGATCCAACGGCTACATTGGATGACGGTTCATGCACTACGCTCGGATGCAACATACAGACAGCATGCAATTATGATGAAAATGCAACGTCTTATGATGGTTCATGTGAATTTACTTCTTGCCAAGGTTGCATGAATGAAGCTGCATGCGACTATGATCCTGAAGCTACGATCGCAGGTACATGTGATTATTTGACTTGCGCCGGTTGCACAGATGCCGCTGCCGATAATTTTGATGAGGCGGCTACGCAAGACGATGGGTCGTGTATTTATACCGGATGCGCCATATCCTTTGCATGCAATTATGATCCTCAAGTCAACAACCCCGATGCTTCTTCTTGTGATTTTGCAGACTACGGGTTTGATTGCGCTGGTAACTGCTTGAACGATTCCGATGGAGATGGTATTTGCGACGAATTTGAAATAGCTGGCTGCACAGATAGCAGCGCCTGCAACTACGCCTCGGATGCCACGGATGACGATGACTCCTGCACCTTCGCCGAAGATGGCGAGGACTGTTCAGGAAATTGCTTATTTGATATGGACGGTGATGGGGTATGTGATGAAGACGAGGTAATAGGCTGTCAAGATGAGAATGCATGCAATTATGATCTGAATGCGACGGATGCTGGCGACTGTGCATATGCAGACGCGGGTTATGATTGCGATGGCAATTGCCTCAATGATGAGGACGGGGACGGCCTATGCGATGAATTCGAAGTCGGAGGCTGCACCGATTCATGCGCTTGCAATTATGATGACTCCACAACGGAAGACGACGGATCATGCACGTATGCTGAGAGCGGCTACGACTGTGACGGCAACTGCTTGTTTGACGAGGACAACGATCAGGTGTGCGACCAGGACGAAGTGACGGGCTGCCAAGACGCGAGTGCTTGCAACTACGACTCATCGGCGACGGATGCTGGCTACTGCGATTATGCGGACGCCGGTTATGACTGCGCAGGCAACTGTGTCAACGATGCGGATGGAGACGGGGTATGCGACGAGTTCGAGGTAGCAGGTTGCACCACCAGTTCAGCGTGCAACTACGATGCTGACGCGACCGACGACGACGGATCATGCACGTATGCAGAGAGCGGCTATGACTGCGACGGCAACTGCTTGTTTGACGAAGACAACGATCAAGTGTGCGACCAGGACGAAGTGACGGGCTGCCAAGACGCAAGTGCTTGCAACTACGACTCATCGGCGACGGATGCTGGCTACTGCGATTATGCAGACGCCGGTTATGACTGCGCTGGCAACTGTGTCAACGATGCGGATGGAGACGGGGTATGCGACGAAAATGAAATCAGTGGATGCACAGACGCAGACGCAGTGAATTATCAGCCATTGGCAACGAACAGTTCAGACAATTGCTTGTATCCAGAGGATTTCGAGCCAGATTGCCTTTTCGATTTCTCCGGAGATGCTTACGTGGGAACGGCAGATTTACTTCTGTTCTTGGCGAACATTGGAACATCTTGCGAGTGATAACTTGATATCGGAATAGAGCCCCTCGTTTTGTGGAAAAAACGAGGGGCTTTTTATTCGTGCCCTGTTCCCTTAAACCCTAATTTCGCTTGCTATGGCGGGACAAGAGCAGGTTTTATATACGGAGGACAACATTCGTTCACTGGACTGGAAGGAACACATCCGAATGCGTCCGGGGATGTACATAGGCAAATTGGGAGACGGCCAATCTGCAGATGACGGAATTTACGTGCTTCTCAAGGAGATCATCGATAACTGCATCGATGAACATGCCATGGGCCATGGAAAGAGTGTGCGAATTCACATCCGGGAGGGTGAGGTGAAGGTGCGTGATTATGGTCGCGGTATTCCATTGGGAAAGGTGGTCGATGTCGTGTCCAAAATCAACACGGGAGGTAAGTATGATTCGCGGGCTTTTAAGAAATCTGTGGGGTTGAATGGGGTGGGTGCGAAAGCCGTGAACGCCCTGTCTGTTGATTTTGCCGTCGAGAGCTTTCGAGAGGGGCAGGCGAAGCGAGCAGATTTTAAACGAGGAGAATTGACCAACGATGCGGAATTGGCTCCAACGGAGGAGCGCAACGGTACACTCATTTCTTTTCGGCCGGACACGGAAGTTTTCAAGGCGTACAGTTATCGGATGGAGCATGTGGAGAGGTTGCTCTGGAATTATGCCTATTTGAACACCAATTTGGCACTTTACCTCAACGGGGAGAAATTCAAAAGTGAAAATGGACTTAAGGACCTGCTCAACAACAATTTGGGCACGGATCCGAGGTACCCCATCATCCATCTCGTCGGTGAAGATATTGAGGTTGCAGTGGCTCATACCGATGCATACGGGGAAGATTACCAGAGCTTTGTTAATGGTCAGTTCACACCACAAGGAGGGACGCATCAGTCGGCGTTTCGCGAGGCATATGTCCGCGTGGTAAGAGATTTTTTTGGCAAGGATTATGATTCGGCAGATATCCGAAGTGGGATTTCAGCAGCCTTCGCAATTAAAGTGGAGGAGCCGGTTTTTGAGTCGCAGACCAAGACCAAATTAGGTTCTGCGGAGATGGGGCCAAATCGTCCGACACTCAAGAGTTTTGTGTATGATTTTTTGAAGCGTGAATTGGATAATTTTCTCCATCGGAACCCCGAGTCGGCGCAGCTTCTTCAAGCACGTATTCTGCAGAGTGAACGCGAGCGCAAAGATTTAGCGGGTATAAAAAAATTGGCGAGAGAACGAGCGAAAAAATCGAGTGTTCACAATAAAAAATTGCGTGATTGTCGAATTCACCTTGGAGACAGTAAGAAAGAACGGAACCAAGAGTCGACGCTTTTCATTACCGAGGGAGATTCAGCTTCGGGATCGATTACCAAGGCACGTGATGTTCAAACGCAAGCAGTCTTTAGCCTGAAGGGGAAGCCTCTCAATTGTTTTGGCCTCACCAAAAAAGTAGTCTACGAAAATGAAGAGTTCAATTTGCTGCAAGCCGCATTGAACATCGAAGATGATTTGGACAACTTGCGGTACAACAACGTGGTCATTGCAACCGATGCTGACGTGGATGGAATGCACATTCGACTGCTGTTGATCACTTTCTTTTTGCAGTTCTTTCCTGATTTGGTGAAGCGTGGACATTTGTACGTTTTGCAAACCCCCTTATTCCGTGTTCGGAATAAAAAGGAAACGACCTACTGCTACAGTGAAAATGAAAAGCAAGATGCCCTTCAAGCGCTGGGAGCTAAATCAGAGATTACGCGTTTCAAGGGGCTTGGTGAGATCAGTCCGGATGAATTCAGTCACTTCATCGGCGAAGACATTCGCCTCGATCCTGTGGTGATCGGAAAGGAGAGTCGCATCAAGGAGATGATGACATTTTTCATGGGAAAAAACACCCCAGACCGACAGAGCTTTATCATAGAAAACCTGCGTGTTGAGAAAGATTTGCTAGAAGAATGAGTGAAGAATTGACCCCCCTGGATCCTGAGGAGCACGAAGGCGCACAAGACTCATCAGAACTTCCTGAAGAAGGCCTAGAGCGGGTTATTCAGGTGTCTGGGATGTACAATAATTATTTCCTCGATTATGCATCTTATGTCATTTTGGAACGCGCGGTCCCGCACCAAGATGATGGGTTGAAACCCGTGCAACGACGCATCCTGCACAGCCTGGATGAAATGGACGATGGGCGTTTTCACAAAGTCGCGAACGTCATCGGAAACACCATGAAGTTCCACCCGCACGGTGACGCCTCCATTGGTGACGCGTTGGTACAAATAGGACAGAAAGACTTGCTGTTGGATTGCCAAGGCAACTGGGGCAACATTCTTACGGGAGATCGTGCTGCCGCCCCTCGTTACATTGAAGTTCGATTGAGTAAGCTCGGAAAGGAGGTGCTGTTCAATCCCAAGACGACGACGTGGTTGATGAGCTACGATGGCCGCAATAAGGAACCTGAGACCCTGCCCGTCAAGTTTCCTTTATTGCTCGCTTCTGGGGTTGAAGGAATTGCGGTGGGATTGGCTTGCAAGACCCTTCCACACAACTTTTTGGAGTTGATCGATGCGAGCATAGCTACACTTCAGGGTAAGGGTTTTAAACTGTATCCGGATTTCCCGACGGGCGGGACTGCGGATGTGGAGAATTACAATGACGGTTTGCGCGGCGGAAAAGTCCGGGTGCGCGGGAGGATTGAAAAAGAGGACAACAAGACGTTGGTCATTCGGGAGTTGCCCTTTGGTGTGACGACGAGTTCGTTAATTGAGAGTATTCTCAAAGCCAATGACAAGGGGAAGATCAAGATCAAGCGTGTTGAGGATAACACGGCAAATGAAGTGGAGATTGTGGTCCACCTCGCCAATAACGTGAGTCCGGATAAAATGATTGGGGCGTTGTACGCCTTTACGGATTGCGAGGTGTCGATTTCACCAAATTCCACCGTCATCTTAAATGACAAGCCGCAGTTTTTGGGCGTGACTGAGTTGCTAAAGATCTCTACCGAGCGAACCAAGCAATTGCTTCAGTTGGAATTGGAAATCGAATTGGGCGAGTTGCAAGAAAAATGGCACTTCGCGTCTCTGGAAAAAATCTTCATAGAGAACCGAGTCTACCGTGATATAGAGGAGTGCGAAACCTGGGAGGAGATACTGAAGACCATACACACTGGATTAAAGCCATATACAAAGCATTTATTGCGTGAAGTCACCGATGAAGACGTCACGCGTTTGACAGAGATACGCATCAAGCGCATCTCCAAATTTGATGCGTTCAAAGCCGACCGCATTATTGAAGGTCTCGATGGAGACATTGATCAGGTTAAGCATCACTTAGCGCATTTGACGGACTATGCCGTGGAATGGTTCAAAATGCTGAAAAAGAAATACGGTGAGGGCAGAGAACGCAAAACGGAATTGCGCTCGTTTGAATCCATATCGCGATCTGCAGTGGCCGTGGCGAATGTCAAGCTCTACGCACAAATGGAAGAAGGATTTGTCGGACATGGGCTAAAACGCGGGGAAGGTGAATTGGTCTGTGAATGCAGTGACATCGATGACATCATTGTGATCCGAAAAGACGGTGTATTGCAAGTGAGTAAGGTGAGTCAAAAGGCCTTCTTTGGTAAAGACCTCCTTCATGTAGGTGTGTGGAAGCGAGGAGATGAGCGAACCGTTTACAATTGCATCTACCTCGATGGGGCGACCGGTCGAAGTCTTATAAAGCGCTTCAATGTACCCGCAATAACGCGTGATAGAGAATATAACATTACCAAGGGAACCCCTAAATCAAGGCTGCTCTACTTTACGGCGAATCCGAATGGCGAGGCCGAAATTGTCACGGTATTCTTGCGGAGCAGTGCTCGACTTAAGAAGCTCAAATTTGACCTTGACTTCTCGGAAATGGCCATCAGAGGAAGAGGGGCAGGGGGAAATTTGGTATCCAAAAACGCCATTCGAAAAATCGAAATGACGGAGGAAGGAGTATCCACGTTGGGCGCAAGAAAAGTTTGGTACGATGAAACGGTACGTGCGCTGAATGCGGATGGCCGGGGCGAACTGCTTGGTGAATTCATGGCGGATGATCGCATTGTGGTATTCCTTTCCTCAGGTGAATATTTGTTTACAAGCTTTGATCTGAACACCCGTTTTGACGATAAGATGATTCACTTGGAAAAGTGGCATCCGAAGCGTCCTGTGTCAGTCGTTTATTTTGAAGGAGAAAAGGATGACTGGTACGTAAAGCGGTTCTTTGCCGAACCCGTGCTGAAGCCATTTTCATTCATCGGTGACCATGAAAACTCACGATTAGGTGTTATCTCTACGGCACACCACCCCAGGGTTCGGATTCGATTTAACCGTCGATTTAAAGAAACGAGGGACCGTGAAGATGAGGTTTTTGACGCCTCGGAATTCATCGCAATCAAGGGCATAAGGGCCATCGGCAATAAGTTGAGTGGTTTGCCAGTCACGGAGGTGCAGTTGGATGCATTGGATGAGCAAAAAGAAGCGCAAGCTCAAGCGGTTTGGTTGAGAGATGTGACCCCTCCGCCTTCGCTTGTTGAGAAGAGTCCCGCACCATCTGACGATGCTCCGAAGAAGGACCATGAAAAGGGTTCAACGGAAGCTGAGTCCGGAATTTCACAGCAGCCAACTCTTTTTTGATTTTTAGTAATTAGTCATGCAGAAATTCAATTCAATAATGCCACTTTTCTTCAAGAGTCGGTTCATCCTCTCTTGTTGCATTGTGGCGTTGATTGCCTGTGGAGAAATGCCCACCACACAGCCGACGACTGAAGCGAGTACGATTGGCCAAGGTTTTGTGGAAGACACCTTGGTTCATCCTGCTTGGTCAAAAAATGCTACGATTTATGAGGTCAATGTTCGGCAGCACACAGCGAAGGGAACCTTTTTGGCCTTACAAGCAGATCTTCCTCGGCTCAAAGAGCTCGGCGCAGACATCCTATGGCTGATGCCCATTCATCCCATTGGTGAGGTCAACCGCAAAGGCGGAGAGAACAGCAATAACTTCATGGTACCACCGGGATCTTCAAGCATGGGAAGTCCGTACAGTGTGAAAGACTATTATGCCGTTAACCCTGACTTTGGAACGAAGGAAGATCTCAAGGCGCTGACGGCGATGGCGCACGAATTGGGTATGAAAGTAATTTTAGATTGGGTTGCCAATCACACAGCGTTCGACAGCGAATGGACAGATTCACACATTGAATATTTTTTATTGGATGACACGGGGAATTTGCAACCTCCTTCAGGAACGGACTGGTGGGATGTGACGCAATTGGATTGGGCCAATGGGAAAGAAACCGGTTTGTACGATGCAATGGCTGATGCCTTGGAATACTGGGTGCGCGAATGCGCGATCGACGGCTATCGATGCGACGTGGCTGAAAAGGTTCCGACTGATTTTTGGGAAAAGGCTCGACGGCAAATGGAACGGGTTAATCCGGATGTCTTTATGCTTGCAGAAGCTGAGGTGCCCGAACATCATCTCCGAGCATTCGATATGTCATACGGTTGGGAGATGCACCACATCATGAACCAAGTTGCCAAAGGCGAGTGGTCGGTGGACTCCATCATCCAGGCCGTACCAAGGCAGTTGGAGCGATTCGGAGCAGACGCGTATCGCATGATGTTCATCACGAATCACGATGAAAATTCGTGGAATGGGACGATTGAGGAGCGCATGGGAGCCAATGGCGATGCGATGGCGGTGCTCTCAGGCACCTTGATGGGAATGCCATTGATTTACAGTGGACAAGAGGCAGGAAATTCCAAGCGGTTGCGGTTCTTTGAAAAAGACACGGTGGAGTGGGGTGCCAACACCAAAGCAGGATTGTACCGCTTCATTAATGAACTGAATCATGATCACCCAGCACTGTGGAATGGTGCCGTGGGTGGTCAGCCGGAATTTTATTCCATAGATTCTGACGTTGCGATGGCCTGGACACGAAGGGCAGAAGCGGATGAAGTGGTCACGGCGGTGAATCTTTCAGGCGAGTCGATAGAAATGGAACTCGGATTGGATTCTACCTACCGGGTTGAATGGGGGGGCGTTGAGGCGGGAAAGGTGGTGACGGTGCCAGCGCATGCAGCAGCAGTCTGGTCGAAGGGCTCAAAGAAATGAGACATCAACAAACCATCGCACTCATTGCACATGACGGAAAAAAAGATGCGCTTGTCGAATTTGTGCAAACGAATCAATCTTGGTTTGAGCAGTTTCATTTAGTCGGGACGGGCACAACAGGCGGCCGCATTGAATCTTTAGGGGTTCGAATCGAATGCTTGGCAAGTGGTCCCCTTGGAGGAGATGCTCAGATTGCAGCTCGCATTACCGAAGGGCGGGTCCATGCAGTGATTTTTTTCCGGGATCCCATGGGCAAACATCCGCATGAGCCTGACATCAACATGCTGCTTCGTCAATGTGACGTTCACAATATTCCGTTAGCGACGAATTACGCCACGGCGAGTTTGCTCATTGGCCGGATCGCTTTTGGAGGCGAATGAAGGGTATTTTTTAATTGGCACGGCCAGGAAGTTGTGGAGACAATTAGGTTTCTCTAACGAAGACATTGATTCTAATGTCGAACGTATGACAAAGGGAGACTATGACAATTTAGTTAATTACTTTGATAGTGAGTTTGGAGACTATGTAACCCTTTATAGATAAATGTAATACAATGAATATAATTTATAGTGGATATTTCGTAGATGATGTAGATAGTTTGAAAAAATTATTCCCCCCGAAACATGCCAATCACTTTTACCATCACCAAACGATCGACTTCCGTCCCAAAGACATTAGTGATTTAAAGATTGGTAAGAAACTTAATCTTGAAGTTATCGGAAGATATACTGATGAGAAAGTAGATTGTTTAATTGTTAAAGGTGGTAAGTCGTCTAATAGATTCCCACATATTACATTATCAACCGCAGAGGGAGTAAAACCTTTTGAATGTAATACACAATTAGAAAAGAATTGGTATCGTATTACATATGTTATTTCTAACCCACGTAAGATTCCCGTGACAGCTGGGTATTTTAATGGGCAGGAAACAATAAAAGAATTATGAAAGTAACAAGTAAAAATTACACCAAACCTGAAAAGGAACACATCAAAATTCCCGTCTACTACATTTTAGATGGGGATGATGTCGTTATTGATGAGGAATCAATGTTAGAAAAATTCAAGGAGGAGGCAGGTGATGTACATCGTGGTCGCGGCCCTTGGCCGAAGAGCAATGATGCGGCGGCGGTACGCCAATGGCTGACCGATCGCATTGCTGTGTTTGAATCACGCGAACGACAAGCCATAATTCGCCAATTGCTTGATAACGTGAGTGGTGTTTCCCGCGCTGACCGGTTGATCGGAAATTGGGTGGCAAGTGAGTCTCAATTGGAACGCTTAGCTCTTGCATGTGACCGGTTGAATCACGGGGAACCCTTGCAGTACATTCTCGGAACTGCCCATTTTATGGGCCTTGATGTGTGTGTCAATAAAAGTGTGCTTATTCCTCGACCCGAGACGGAAGAGCTCGTACATCGGATGTTGCAATACATCTCATCTTCTAAGTCTCAAAAGAGGAAAGTAGTGGACATCGGAGCTGGCAGCGGCGCCATTTCACTAGCTTGGAAAGCGAAACGGCCAATGGATGAAGTGCACGGCCTGGATGTTTCACCCGAAGCATTGCATACAGCTAGCGCGAATGCAGAGCGCCTTGGGCTCGCTATTGACTGGCATAAGCATGACATCCTGGCAAGCGTTGGAGCCAAAGATGCAGTCCTATCAGCCTGTGATGTTGTTTTATCCAATCCCCCGTATATACCCGAGTCCGAAAAAAGTGGGATGAGCCGGAGCGTGACGGATTGGGAGCCCAACATGGCACTTTTTGTGTCGGACCGTGATCCATTGGTTTTTTACAAGCGCATCATCTTAGGATGTGCAACGGAAGGCTGGTTGAGTTCGGAAGGTTGGTTGGCGCTTGAATGCCACCGCGATGCTGTGGAAGCCGTGCGAGAGCTTTTTCATCAAGAGCACTGGAAGACTGTCGAAAAAGAGCGGGATATGCAGGAGAACTGGCGAATGATCTTTGCGCAGCGAGCGGCGATTGCATCAAAGAGTTGAACGGAATTACCGAAACTCAAGCATGAGTGCATCGGCAATGTGAAATGCTGGAATAGCGAATCCAATGCCTTCAACTCCCATCCCCAAGACCTTTTCATTCACAACCCCAATAAGTTGACCAGAAGAGGAAATTAACGCGCCACCGCTGTTTCCTGGACTGATGCTCACATCGGTCTGAATCAAGGTGCGGCTGCCGTCTTTGCGTTTTCCAGAAATGATTCCTTTTGTGACGGATGCTCCCAAATCAATGTCATACGGTGTTCCCAAGGCATACGCCTCTTCGCCTACATCAATTGGCTGGTCCGCATCAATGTAGAAGGGTTTCAATCCAATTGTATCAACCTTAAGCAGGGCCAAATCATACAAAGGATGGTACCGGACCACTTCGGCTTGTCGTTGCCGACCATTTTGGAAATGCACCGTGTAATCTAGTTCGCCATCTGCAATGACGTGATAGTTCGTAAGGATATAGCCATCGCTGCTCACGATGCAACCGCTTCCGTGTCCGTCATGCGCAGCAACCGTCACAACGGATTCCAGTGCAGCTGAAACCTTGCCGGCGGGTTGATCGGGTTGATCGAGGGTAATGACGTCCCAGTCTTTGGTCCATTCCAATTCCAAATCTTCGATTCGATTCAATTTCCCAATGAACACATCGGATTCCATGGCTTGGAAAAGAGCTTCATCCAATCCCTCCGCGATGAGGTCCCGATCAAATCCGGGGCTGGAGAAGTTGTACAGAGCCCAATTTGAATAGGAAGAGATGTGCGCGGTGTCCGTCCGGATTTGGAAGGGATTGTAAACCCACCACTCGGTGGTCAATTCGTAGCGCACGATGTTTTGAACTCGGTGTTCACGAACGCCGATGAGCTGACCGCTAATCTGCACTCCTTCTTCTTGCTGAAACATCCCGTCTGCACCAGGTGGTTGAAAGGATTGGTTCTGAAGGGTTGCATTGAGACCTTCGTCTAAGTTAGAATATTCAATTTCGATGGACTCATCCGAAGCACTCATGAACTCAACCCGATTTTTGTGGTACTTGTCCATGTTCTGAAAATAATGCCAACTGTGCTCTCCTGCTGAAATATGCATGTGAAAACCTTCCACTTTGAGCGGAGGATTGATGGGGTTGCCAGAGGGCATTTTCTTCAAGCCTTCGAAGTAGTAAGCTTTTTGAAAAACGCGTTTGGGTTGTGCAAAGAGGGCCGTTGCATTGGCCGCGGCACCAATAAAGGCCCCCCAAATGAAACCGGGTTGGATGGTTCGTTTTTGTCCAGTGAACCCAACGATTGCCAAGCCCAAGGCCGCCCCGGCGTCCACACTTTTATACGGATTCCGAGCTTCAGGGAATAACGGATGGACCTTGGGGAAATGCCCTTCTTGCTCCAGTCGTATGAGGTGCACAGGCTCTTTGTTATCCAGCTCTACCCATGTCATTCCTTGGCCCCATTGCTCATAATGAAATCCTTCCGTCCAATTCCACGCATCTTTGGAAATCGCCACATCTGCCCCATGTTCAGGGTGAACAGCAATCTGGGATGAGGTGGAGCGGTAGAGCACGGAACACCCAGTCGACAGCATCAACGCTGCAGTGCTTACGATCCACAAAGAATGTCGCATACTCCATTGCATCATTCAAAGAACGAAAATTGTGGGTGTAGACCGGAGGCATTTCTCGGATGTTTTCCGAATGGATTGTGGATTAATTGCTTTAGAAACTCTGAATATTTAAGCCGACGCTTGGCCCATCGATTTATCTTTAACACATGGGTGAATTCACCGATAATGTACCGAAAACAAGGGAAGAGCTGGATGATCTGCGCGCAACGCTGAGCGAGCACAACCGCCGGTATTACATTGAAGCGAAGCCGACGATTTCAGACCGGGAATTTGATCGGCTGATGGAAGTGTTAATCCAAGCAGAGTCGAATCATCCTGATTGGGCCGATATAAATTCCCCAAGCCAGCGGGTAGGGGGAGACATTACCGATCGATTCGAGAAAGTTGACCACAGCGAGCCCATGCTCTCGTTGTCCAATTCCTACAACGCAGAGGACATTCAAGAATGGGCAGAGCGTGCTGATAAAATTTTGGAAGGTGAGGCCGTTGAGTTCGTAATGGAATTGAAGTACGATGGAGTGGCCATTGCTTTGCACTACGAAAACAGAGAACTGCACCGGGCCTTAACGCGCGGGGACGGGATTACCGGAGAGGACATTACGGCGAACGTACGAACCATTCGATCTGTTCCTTTGAAGCTTCCGCAAGAGGCTCCCGAATCGCTTGAAATTCGAGGAGAAATATACTTCCCTTGGGAAGGATTTAGAGAATTGAATAACAGGCAGTTAGAGTCCGGAAAGCCGGAATTCGCCAACCCTCGAAATACGGCTGCCGGTACATTGAAAAGTCAAGATAGCGCGGTGGTTGCTCAGCGAAGATTGGATTGCAAATTGTATGGCGTAGTGAATCCACCATCTGAACTTTCAAGTCACATGGATAGCGTTCTTGCGGCTGGAACATGGGGTTTTCCTGTTCCGTTGGCGCAGACACGAATGGTCGAAACCACGGGCACTGTCGAAGGGATCATGGATTTTATTTTGCACTGGAATGAGCATCGGCATGACCTGCCTTTTGCGGTTGATGGAATCGTCATCAAGATTAATTCATTCGCCCAACAGCGTGAACTTGGAATGACCGCAAAATCACCGAGGTGGGCGATTGCGTTCAAATTTGAGTCGGAGCAGCAATCCACCATTTTGCGCAGAGTCACGTATCAAGTGGGCCGAACCGGCGCCATCACACCCGTAGCGGAACTCGACCCTGTTCTCATTGCAGGCACAACGGTCCGTCGTGCTTCATTGCACAACGCAGATCAAATCAAAGCGCTGGATATCCGATTGGGCGATTCGGTTTTTGTCGAAAAAGGTGGAGAAATTATTCCCAAGGTGATTGCGGTGGATTTAGCAGCTCGAGCAGCGGGCAGTTTGCCCTTTGACTACGCTTCTGTTTGTCCGGAATGTGCAACGACATTGGAGCGAAAACAAGGAGAAGCTAAACACTATTGCCCGAACGTATTGGGTTGTCCGCCCCAAGTTCGAGGAAGAATTGAGCACTTTGTAAGCCGAAAGGCTATGAACATCGAGGGATTGGGACCGGAAATTATTGAGTTATTGGTGAGCAAAGGCGGAGTGGACACCTTGGCCGATTTGTATGAGCTCAAGAACAAGGCAAGCGATGAGTGGCGCAATGCGACTGTGATGTACAAGGAAACCTCAGAGGTTGTACCTGATCGACTACATGGCCAGCGGATGCATGCATTGGCACTTTGGAATTACCGCAATAACCACGGAAAGCGGGTGGCTCCAGATGCCAGTCCCGTCAGTCGTTCCGCTGTGGAAGAATGGATCGCCTCACCGGAGGGAGACCCATTTGGATTGGAAATTGCTCCGGTTCTCGGGGCGCCATGGCAGGATTATTTGGTCGCTGCCAGCATTGCATTTCCCATGGCAGAGGTCATCATGAACAAGGCCATGCTTTCTGATTTCTCGGATGATTTGTTAAGAGGGCCTGAGTCCTTGTCTTGGGAGAGCGAGGGTTGGGGAGTGGACCTTGCAGATTGGGAACATTTTGAAAATTTGCTGCACCGTCTTTCGTCACGAACGAGACAGCGATTGGGAGAGGTGGAGATGAAAAACCTATTGAATGCCATTGAAGAATCCAAGAACCGTCCCTTTCATCGGGTCCTATACGCCTTGGGCATTCGCCATGTAGGAAGTGAAACAGCCAATTTGTTGACGGACCATTTTGGCTCGATTGAGGCCTTGCAGGCAGCGACGGAAGAAGAGGTGTTGTCCATTCATGGGGTTGGGGCGGAAATCGCTCGCAGCGTTCAGGCGTATTTCCAAGATCCAAAAAGTCAAGCAATCATCGCTAAATTGAGTGAGCATGGGGTAAACTTGCGGAACGATGCAGGCGCTCAGATGAACTCAGGCCGTGCATTGGCGGGAAAAACATTCGTGATCACGGGAACACATCCCGTTGCACGAGAGGATCTTGCGGCTATTATCAGGGAGCAAGGAGGCAAGGTTTCGAGTTCGGTCAGCAAGAAAACGCATGCGTTGGTTGCCGGCGAAAAGGCAGGGTCAAAGCTGAACAAGGCTGAAAACCTAGGAGTTGAAATCTGGGGATATGATGATTTATTGAATGCGGTTTCAGATGGTTCAGGCGAATAAATAGGGCGAATGGATACGAGTAAAAACGATGAGTAAAGAGAAACACCTGTCTTTTGCAGCTTTAGATTTGGAGTGCGCCACCAGTGATGTCGGCAATATTTGCGAGGTGGGTCTGGTGATCATTGAAGGGGGCGAAGAGGTCCGAAAATTCCGATCATTGGTTCACCCTGTTGTGGAGTCATTCGGAGATTGGCAACGTTGGAACTTTGACTATACGTTGAACGACACCTTGAAGGCACCAAGCTTTGCTGAAGTTTGGGCGACAGCCAAATCGCTGATTGGAGACTTACCCGTTGTTGCACACAATGCCACGGAGGTAGAGTGTAAACATTTGGGGCATGCGTTTTCCATTCATGGATTGGATGCGGCAGAATCACCGACCTTTTACTGCACACTTGAACTTGCGCGCGCTCAATGGCCCGATTTACCCAAACATGGAATTAAGCATGTCGCGAAGCACTTTGGATGGGCATTGGATCACCATAACCCGGAGAGCGATGCGCGAGTTTGCGGATCCATCGTTCAAGAAGCTTGCAGCAACCGAGGGCTTAATGATTGGGCTGAACTGGTGAACGCCATGCGATTGCACTCCCACCGAGTTCCTCTTTATAAGACGAAATTGTCGATCAAAAAAAAATCGACAAAACCCCTCCAGCGATCTGAGTATTTGCATGAATTGGTGGCATGGGAGCGCACTTCGAAGCCCAAGGAATTCAGGACGGGTCAGCAATTCGTCCTCAGTGGATTTGATCAGTCGAAAAAAGCTGAATTGCGCAAAGCTGGGGCGAACAAAGGTCTGGTGTACAAACGGTATTTGAAGGGAGCTGTTGATTTTTTGGTAGCGGATGAGCGCATGGGCGCGTCAAAATATGCCAAGTGCCAAGCACAGGAAATCCCCATTTTGACTGAAGCGCAATTTGTCGAGGCGCTAAAGGACTTGCGTCTTAAAAGCTGAATCAGCGAAAGATTTCAAACGATCCTATTCGCTCGCCTCGCTGTTCTTCCCCGCAAATAATGACATACCGCACGCGGTAGTAATATGTCCCTTCAGTGACGGGTTTGTTGTTAATGCGCCCATCCCATTCTACGGGTGCTCCGAAGGAAGAGAAGATCGCTTCGCCCCAACGGTTAAAAATGAGCAACTCATACTGGTCAACAATTGACAGAAGAGGAAAGTCCGGATTCTCTGCGAGGTACAAGGTGAGGCGCTCATTTTTGCCATCTTTGTTCGGGGAGATGACATTTGGAAACTGTGCGGAGCTTGCGTCAATGGTCGCTTCAGGGTCTTGCACGACGACCAGAGAATCCAATCCGGTGCAGCCATTTTCTTCAAAGGTTACATTCAAATAATAAGTCCCAGGCAGCAGGACCTGGGGTTCTTCGTTGCTCCAAGGTGCGAAGGAATTAAGGGCCCCTTCGGTCCAGGACCATTCCAAAATGGGCGTGTAACCCTGTGGGGATACCTCTACGCCACTGACTGTTGAGGTCGGCACGGAACAGGTCAGCGTATCCGCAAATCCGGCATGGACTTCTGGAGGGGTGAAATCGGAACCAATTTCCAGTGACACAGAAGTCTCACAGCCGCTTTCTGGATGCGTGGTGACAATTTGCCATACTCCGCTGGTTTCCGTCCAGAGTTCAAATGGCTCATCAATCCAATTGAACGAGGCATTCGATGGAACAATCCATTCAAGGAGGGATTCAGGCGCGGTTTCAAGGGTGAGTAGGACAGAATCGTAGAGGCAGTTGAGCTGATTTGAAGATGCAGTGACTGTGCTTTCGTACGTCCTAAAATCTCCGATGATTTCAACCTCGAGGGTATCCGTACAAACCTCATCATCCGAGGTAACCACAAGCCAGTAATTGCCGGGAGCATCAACCGTGGCATTAGGGCCGAGGTTGGATGGGATATTGCCTCCATTCGCGCTGATCCATTGGTAATCTATTCCATCTGAGAAATTGCTGCCCCCGTAAAGTCCAATGGATGGGATGAGGCAATTGAGGGTAAGACCGGGGCTGGCTTCGGCAGAAGCTACCAATTCAGCGACTTCAACCACAATGCTGTCTTGAATGTCATTTTCGCAAAACCCATCATAGGTAACGAAATAGGTGATGGATGTATCGGGTGTGCACCAAACATTCGCGCCAACAGAATCAGATAAAAAGGTGCTAGGCTCCCATGCGTAGTCCGTTCCAGGCGCTCCCACGACGTTCAGTTCCACGGAGCCTCCCGGGCATACCATGGTCTCTGGGCCAGTGGCCAAAATGGTAGGGGACAGGCAGACACTTTGATTGTTGTACGATCCTCCGGTGCTTCCTGTGAACCCCCAATACACGAGCTCTTGTCCAGAAAAAACATCCCCAACGAGGTCAATTTCATTGAACAGTCTCAATTCGCAATCAAAGTATACCGCAATAATCTGCGCATTCGGATCCCAAGTGATGCGCACAGGATGGTCCTCACCGTCTTCGATATTTGCTCCATCTATGTTGGCTGTTACTGGTCCGCCGAGACCGCTCGGTGGAGCATGGTCTACACTTCCGTCTGAAATGAATCCGATATGATCTTGGACGAGGTCCCCATACTGCCCATTTTGCCAGGTGTCGAATTCAATGCCAAAACTGGGGTCGAATCCATTGAATCCTAATCCTCCTCCAGTTTGTCCCAAGGCGGATGTTCCAACGTCTTGTAAGACAAACACCATTCCGTCTGCACCGCCGATGTCAAGGTCACCAAAATTCATGGTCAAATTGAGGTCGAATGGCTGACTTAAGTCGATGAAGTCGGCAGACCAGACGGCTCCGTTTTGATTGCCTTGCGTGGTTGTGAGTTGATAACAGTCCGTTCCAGCTTCTTGGGCTGTACCATTTAAAAAGTACGACTGCGCAATCAAGGGTGCGTTGAATGCGCTAGTCAAAGCCAGCAATAACGCAGCACATCGCTGTGGATTGAGGTGCAATCTGGACATGGTTTCAATTAAAAATTAACGCCCACTTTCAAGTTGACTCGTCTATTGGTAAGGTAATTGGGGATTGCATAAAGCCGTCCATTGACATCTTCTATCCACGTATGGTTAATGGTGTTTCGAATTCCGAGAATATTGAATATTTCGACGGAAACAAATCCCGTTGGTCCTCCGATTGGCGCATTTATTTTGTCGAACAATTCACGAGAAAATCCGATGTCCACCCGCCGGTAGGTCGGCGTTCTCAATACATCTTTATAGCGATCAAAAGAAGGAGGGCCAAATGGGAGTCCGGTTCCAAAGTACAGGCTAACGAGGACTTTGAAGGTCTCATTACCGGGCATTTCATCTTGAAATAATAGACTCATGTTAACACGCTGGTCTGTCTGTCGGGGGATGAATCCAGGAACAATTTCTGAGCTGTCCGAGACCACATTATTCAGCGTGTAGCCAGCGATGATAGGCTGTCCCTCGTCGTTGTAATACTGCCAATAGGCGTCATCGTTGAGGTCTTCTTCTGTTTTCAGAACCGACAACCGAAACCAACTTTGAATTCCGTCGATGAACTCACCGTTGAGCATAAAATCAGCTCCTGTCGCATAACCAGAGCTGTTATTTCGCCCGTAATATCGCTGGCGAACGTTTTCAATTTCATACGGTATGAGGAAGTCCATGTCTTTGTAGTACAATTCGCCCACCATTTTGAAAGGCCGTCCGTACATTTCAAATATTCGATCCATGCCCAGCACAGTATGAATCGCACGTTGCGCGCCAATATCTGGATTTAGCGTGCCGTCAAATCCGCGCATTTCTCGGTAGAATGCCGGTTGCCAGTAAACGCCTCCAGATAAGCTGAAGACAGTCGAAGGTTCATCGTCAGCCTTGAGTGGTTGATAGGAGAGGTGACCACGTGGACCCCCAACCAACCCTGGTCCTTGCGTTTGCTGATTGTTTTGCCACCAATGTCCTCGAACTCCGGCATTGAACTTCCACTGTCCTTCTGATGCATCCTTCCAGCGCCAAGTATTTTGCACGAATGCTTGAGCACGCTGTGTTTCAATCTGGTTCTCTGCTCGAATGACATCGTCCAATTGGATGACTTGGTCAGGGCCATCTCCAATGTATCCAATGCTGTCGCGGGGATGCGGGGTAATGAATCCGGCAGAGTCCACAAGCGACCATTCGGACAGATAATCTTCGATGTCCTCCGCTTGCCACTTTAAGCCCCATTCCAAAAAACCGCGATCTTGTCCCCAAGCGCTCGATCCTTTGAGGGCGCTGCTGTAGACATTGGCATACAACCGATTACGGGCATGGTTAAGAAAAGCACCTACCCCTCGGCTTACCGCGGCCTCGCCCAAAGCATCCGATCCCAAATCTCGCTCAAGTTCATCCAGCCAATACGCTCCAAGGATATCGAATGTCTCAGATTCAGCAGTTTGGAAAGCTGATGATATCCATCGAATTCGGTGATTCTCGGTGATGTAATTGACACCAAACGCTCCAAATCCAGTTTGATAGGAGGTCTTTTCTTGGCCGTCGAAATACACCGTCAGACGGAGTGCTTCGTTGATGTTTCCAACGTCTGATTCGCGTTTTATGGGATTGAATTGGTACTGATTTTGTCCAAATATGCCCAGCGCTTCAAACTCCCAAGGGCCATAACCATCGGGGTCCCATGTGATAAAACTTTGGACGTCTACATAGCGCGGTTGGTATTCACCTCCTTCATCCAATGAGCCCAAAACGTAAGAGTTGTCGCGGTAGCGTATGCCTGTATTGACTGTGAACTTTTTGTGCCCATTTGGCCCTGCGGCACTTGCCCAATCCTGTTGAATTTGAGCACCGAGCATACTGGATGTTATCCGCGTCTTACGCGCATTGGGTTTGCGGTATCGGATGTCCAATACAGAGCTCAGTTTATCGCCGTATTTCGCTTCAAATCCACCGGCTGAAAAGTTGATGGATTCGACCATGTCAGGATTGGGGAATGACAGCCCTTCTTGCTGACCTGCGCGAACCAGAAAGGGCCGGTACACTTCGATGTCGTTGACATAGACTAAGTTTTCATCAAAGCTTCCGCCGCGCACGTTGTACCCGCTTGACAACTCGCTATTGAAATTCACTGGAGCCTGAATGAGCAGATCTTCTATGGTTCCTCGGGGTGAGGGAATGCGACTGGCGATTTTGGGGTCGATCCTTTGGACAGGTGCTGACCGATCACCGTCGGCAATCACCTCGGATGTGCTTAAAGCAACTCCAGCACGGAGCTGAATGTTTTTCACGAGGGTATCAGCCGCTTGGACATTGAACACAGCGTCTTGGGACTTAAATCCGACAAAGCCGAACCGAACAATCCATGGGCCGGGCCGCAATTTTATCGAATATTCCCCTCGGTTGTTGGTGACGACCGCTGATGATTGTTGGTCCAATGGAATAACCGTAGCTCCGGGCAGAGGAGATCCCGCATCATTGGTCACCGTTCCTTGGATGGTTCCCTTTTCTTGCGCGTGCAAGGTTTGAGTGGCCAAAAGAGCCAACGCGCCCATGAGAATCCACAGCGTTCTGCTAGAAGATGTGTTCATCGCTTAAGCGACCCGTTGCGCACGGCATCGATGAATTTAGCCCAGGCAACAGGATTGAATATGTTGAGGGGAGGCAATTGCCCTTGGTAATAGCTCTGTTCCGCTTGCTGCTGAACCGTATAACTGTATACTTCACTTCCGTCTCGTCCGACGTCCATTAAGCGATCGTACAGTGCAGCAGGATCCAGCCGTTCTTGTCCAATTGCGTAGGCATCGGGGGACAACTGTAATTGAAGAAACTCTTCCTTAAACCGCTCTTTGGTGGGCCAAGGGTAAATAAATGCTTGTTCCAGTGCCACCGTGTCTCGACCTAAGGGCTGGACCACATTCATGCGCGGAAGTTCCAGGTCAGTGGGAACGGCAAAGGCTTGGGTCAAATAACCAATGGATGAGACGGTGAGCGTATCACCGGCCAATGCAGGGATGCTAAAAAATCCATTCACATCGGTCATGGTACCGCGCAAGTCTCGGGCCCGAAAAACCGTCGCGTAGGCAAGAGGAGCCAAAGAGTCTCCGGTGACCACCATTCCACTGATTTGAACCACTTCCGCCGATGGCTCCACAGAAAGGGTATCTTGACTAAAGGCCAAGGGGATAACCGTCATACTGAGGCAAAACGAAAGAAAAAGTCTCATGGTGTCAAGGTAAGGCGATGAGGCAAAAGGCCAAGTTATGAGGCCTGTGAAGTTTTGAATTCAGAAGTGAAGTGAAAGGTCAAGTCGGGGTAGTTCGCTATTTCCATGTCCAATAAAAACTTGGAGGGAGCCAAGAAAACATCATTGCCATCCTTGTCCTTGACCATTTCTGTGCCTTTGATTCGTTTAAATTCTTCGAGCTTCGGTTCGTTGTCACTAACGATCCAGCAGGCTTTATAGTATTTCTTGGCTTGAAACTCGCATTTTGCGCCGTATTCGTGTTCCAGGCGGTATTGGATGACCTCGAACTGCAACTCGCCGACGGTGCCCACAATCTTCCGATTGCCTAATTCTCGCACAAACAGCTGAGCCACTCCCTCGTCCGTCAATTGTTGGATTCCTTTTTCAAGCTGCTTGCTTTTCATGGGATCCTTGTTGACCAACTCCTTGAAAATTTCAGGCGAGAAACTTGGAATCCCTCGAAACTGCATGTTTTCCCCTTCGGTGAGCGTGTCCCCAATTTTGAATGTTCCGGTATCATACAAACCGACCACGTCGCCTGGCCAAGCTTCGTCCACGAGGTTCTTGTCCTGGGCGAGAAATGTTGCCGGGTTTGCAAACTTCATCTTCTTTTGAAGTCGGGTGTGGGTAAAGAAGGTGTTCCGTTTAAACTGCCCGCTGCATACCCGCATGAATGCGATGCGATCTCGGTGACGCGGGTCAATGTTGGCGTGAATTTTAAAGATGAAACCGGTGAACTTCGGCTCAGTTGGTGTCACCTCTCGCACATCGGTGGAACGTGGTCGCGGGTCTGGGGCAATGTCAATGAAGGTGTCCAACATTTCCTGGATCCCAAAATTATTGACGGCGCTCCCAAAAAATACGGGGGCCAATTCCCCTTGCAAATAAGGGGTGGGGTCCCACGTCTCATAAACGCCTTCAATTAATTCAACGTCCTTGCGCAATTGCTCAGCATGCTCTGTCGTCACCAAATCATCGAGTTCGGGATCGGCTATGTCCTCAATGGACAGGACCTCCTTCGCAATTTTTGTTTTGTCCGGATTGAAAAGCCGCAGTTCCTTTTCGTACAGACTATAAACGCCTTTAAACGACTGGCCTCCACTGATGGGCCAGCTCAGCGGACGCACTTGAATTTTTAGTTTTTCTTCCAATTCATCCAAAAGATCAAAAGGGTCTTGCCCCTCTAAATCCATTTTATTAATGAAGACGATGACGGGCGTATTCCGCATGCGACAGACTTCCATGAGCCGCTCCGTTTGCGCTTCAACTCCTTTGACGCAATCCACGACCAAAATGACACTATCTACAGCAGTTAGCGTTCGGTAGGTGTCTTCTGCAAAATCCCGGTGTCCCGGTGTGTCAAGCAAATTGATAAGGCGATCCTTGTAATGAAAGGCCATGACCGAAGTGGCGACGGATATTCCCCTCTGCCGCTCGATTTCCATGAAGTCCGATGCAGCAGTTTTGGTGATCTTGTTGTTTTTCACCGCACCCGCCGTTTGGATGGCGCCACCAAACAACAAGAATTTTTCCGTGAGCGTCGTCTTGCCCGCGTCCGGGTGACTGATGATGGCGAAGGTTCGCCGCCGATTGATTTCTTCTTGTATCGTGCCCATGAGAGCGCGAATTTACGAAGGAGATGAACGAAGGCTGTCCAACAATTGACTCCACTTTTTCAAAGCGGTCGATTTTTGAAATTTTTGTCTGTGCCCAGGAGGTGGAATAGGCCACTTTTTAAAGTCTGCCAATGCCCGTGCCAAAGCCTTGGAATCGTTGGGTTCAAAGAGCACGCCTGCTTCTCCATGGAGGAGCAGTTCCGGGGTCCCGCCTGCGTTCGTCCCAATGACGGGAAGGTTGCGCGCCATGGCTTCGATCGTCACCATTCCGAAGGTTTCTGACA
>ERZ651776.341-NODE-341-length-68185-cov-19.868885_pt1 | contig 68185 bp, 53 predicted proteins | sample MGYA00514761_ERZ651776 | MGnify/ENA metagenome assembly ERZ651776
ATGGCGGAACTGGTAGACGCGCACGACTCAAACTCGTGTTCCGCAAGGAGTGTGGGTTCGATTCCCACTCCGGGTACTTAGAGCAAGGAAACTTGCAAGAAAACGCCTCTCTTTTGGGGGCGTTTTTTGTTTGCCCTTACTTTAGCCTCTCTATTCTAGATTACCCTCAATCTCATCTCTTAGAAATGAAATCTTTTTACGCTCTCCTTGTGGCTGTTCTCTTAGCAGCAGGTGCCCAAGCCCAACTCCAGTCGCCCAGCCCAGAGATTGGAGAGTCCTTCGTTCAAAAAGTTGTGGAGGCCTTTGAGCCTTTGGGAGAGGATTCTAGCACGACTGGACAAGTTTGGGACTTGAGTTACTTAGCTGCAACCGGCGGTGTGGAATCTGTGCCAGCAGCCATCCTTTCTGTAGCGGCGACTCCAAACGGTAAGGTGTTTGCTGGATCAGATGTGGCCATGGAAGGGGGGGGGCAGACGACGTACTATTCTTATGGAGATTCCTACGAATACCACGGGGGTGTCCAAAACAACCTTATTGTAGCGTACGACGATACCGAGGTCTATTTTCCCTTCCCTTTTGCTTTGGGGGAATCGCATGAAGACACATTCAGCTGCGAATATGGTACAGCCGGAATTACCGTTTACCGCACAGGTCAGGTGTTGGCTGAATGCCTCTCTGAAGGAATGTTGACACTTCCAGGAGAAGTGACTTATGACAATGTTTACCGGCTGCACCTCAGTGAGGTTTTGGTTGACTCAACTTTCTTAGGCACCTATGAAGTCCAAGTTGAAGGGGATTATTTTTTCTCCTCGGCGTATCCGCTGACTTTGGCAGCATTAATCCAGTATTCGACGGTCGACACGCCCATCTCAGGTGACCCTGTCTTCACTGAAACAAGCTACAGTGTATGGATGGACTCATACACGGTGGGAGTGGATGAGCCCGGAGCACAAGCTTGGGCTATGTTGCCGAATCCAGCCCGCAATCAGGTAACGCTGGTTGGAGCTCAAAGTGCTTCCGAAGTGGTGATTTACGGATTGGACGGGCGAGAGTGGAAGCGCTCAGTACTTCGCCCCGGGCTTCAGGCCCAAACCATCGACGTATCGGAATTGCCTGTGGGAACCTACGTGGTTCACACCTCCGATGGTACTGCGAAAAAACTTGTAATCGAGCGCTGATCTAGTACGCTCGATCCTTCCGGCCCTCCACGTAGTAGACAAATGCGCGGTTGACGACCTTGTTACCGCCAGGGGTTGGAAAGTTGCCGGTGAAATACCAATCCCCCGTGTTGTTGGGACAGGCAGCGTGCAGGCCCTCAATGGACTGGAACACCACTTTGACTTCAGACTTCATGTCCTTGGGTGTGAGAAGCGTTGAAATGCGATCGCTGACCTCTTCCGTCGTGAAGGGTTCGTAAATGGCTTTTACCTGATTGACATTCTCTTCTTTTGGGAGCTGAATTTGCGTTTTGCACCGTTCATACGTTTCATCGATGATGTGCTGAAGGCCTCGTTCTTGGATGAGGCTAATAGCGGCCTGAAAAGCAATGAAGTCGCCGAGCCGCGCCATGTCGATCCCGTAGCAATCAGGATAGCGAATTTGAGGAGCACTGGAGGCGACGACGATGCGCTTGGGACCGAGGCGGTCGAGTATGCGCAGAATGGAACGCTTGAGTGTGGTGCCCCGGACGATGCTGTCGTCAATCACAACGAGGTTGTCCTCACCGCGCTCGACAGTGCCGTAAGCGATATCGTAGACGTGCGCAACAAGATCATCCCGACCTGCATCTTCCGTAATAAACGTCCGCAATTTCGCGTCTTTGATGGCAATTTTTTCAATGCGCGCTCGCTCGTCGAGAATTCGCTTCACTTCAGCCGGATCGGGATTAGGTCCCATGCCAATAATCCGAGCGATTTTGGCTTGATTTTGATAGTCCTCTAAACCTTTGATCAATCCATAAAAACAAACTTCGGCCGTGTTGGGAATGAAACTGGACACTGTTTTGTCCAGGTCGTGCTCCACGGCCTCAAGAATCTTGGGGACCAATTGCCGTCCCAACTCTTTGCGCTCACGGTAAATGTCTTGGTCGTTTCCGCGACTGAAATAAATGCGCTCAAAGCTGCAGGCTTTTCGCTCACCGGGGGACTTTACTTCAGGCATGCTAACAGTACCGTCGCGCTTAATGATCAGAGCGTGCCCAGGTGCGAGCTCCTGGACGGCATCGGTTTCGACGTTGAAAGCAGTCTGAATAACCGGCCGCTCGCTCGTGACTACAACGACCTCGTCGTCCTCGTACCAGAAGCACGGTCGGATTCCATTGGGGTCGCGCATGACGAAGGCATCTCCGTGCCCAATGAGTCCGCACATCACATAGCCTCCGTCGAGCGAGTTGGCCGCTTGATGCAAAACAGTCTGGACGTTTAATTCTTGTGCGATTTGCTCAGAGATGGCTTCGTTGGCGAGCCCTTCCTCTTTGAATTGGTCGAACAGCCGTTGGTTTTCCACATCCAGAAAGTGCCCGATGCGCTCCAGAAGCGTCACCGTATCTGCCTTTTCCTTCGGGTGCTGTCCCAGACTTACCAATTTATCGAATAACTCGTCCGTGTTGGTCATGTTGAAGTTACCGGCAACTACGAGGTTGCGCGTTCGCCAATTATTTTGGCGCAAAAACGGATGGCAGTTTTCGACTTCATTTTTGCCGTAGGTGCCGTAGCGCAGGTGGGCCAAGAACAGCTCTCCGGTGAATGCCAACTCTTCTTGCAGAAAGGAGGCGTCGCTCAACTGTTCGCTGGAGAGCCCTTCAAATCGAGGCATGATGCGGGAAAAGAGGTCCTGAATGGGCCTTGAATCCACGGATCTTACGCGCGAAATGTACCGCTTGCCGGGATCTACATCCAATTTGATGTTGGCAAGCCCAGCACCGTCTTGGCCGCGGTTGTGCTGCTTTTCCATCAGCAGGTACATTTTGTTCAATCCGTAAAATGCACTGCCGTATTTGTCGATGTAATATTGCAGGGGTTGCTTCAATCGAAGCATTGCAATACCGCATTCATGTTGGAGGAAGTCGCTCATTCGGGCCGGGAAATACGCTTGTTGAGTGTCAAAGTTACGCCCGCGATGTATGTGCTTCACACCCTATGGACAAATTGTCAATAAGCCTCAACGCCAGGATCGGTTGCCTTGCAATCCCCCCGTATGCAAGAACAAAATTCGTTTCCCGCGAAGTTGGGCATCCGTCTCAATATGACGCTGCAACCGCAAAAGGGTTTTGGCGGTGTAGACCCCGTCTAAAGGAATGGAAGTTTCAGCTTCCCAAGTCTCGATAAAGCACTTGACTTGCGGGGTGATGGTGCCAAATCCTCCCGTGTGTGCATCATTCCAAACCTCTACGGACGTCATCAACTCGGAAGCCCATGATGCATCATAAAGTGTTCGTTCCAACAAAGCCTCCATCTGTTGTTCCATCTGCACACCTTTGAGGGCACTTCCTACATACAAGGAGGCTGATTCTTGGAGGCCGAGCAATACACCGGCTGCGGTGGCACCGGTTCCGGCGCTAACAATCACCGCATCCCACGGGTTGGACAAGTCAGACGCGGTGATGAGGTGTTTGCACCCCATGACTCCGAGCGCGTCTCCCGCGCCTTCGGGGACGATCCATGGATTGTTGAAGCGATCTCTCAGCCACGCCCGAAAGAAGGGGAGGTCTTTTTCGCGGTATTCTGCCCGAGAAACTGGAAAGAGCTCCATGCCCAAATCCTTGCAGTCCTGAAGGGTAGCTGTCGGGTTTTGCGCGATTTCTTCCGCCGTAGCTCGCACCACGCCGATGGTTCGCAACCCCAAATCTGCTCCAATGGCGGCTGCGGCGTGCAGGTGATTGGACCACGCTCCCCCAAAGGTGAGTAGCGCAGGGGTCGGTTGCCGCTGTGCTCGCTCCACATGGTACATCAGTTTCCAGGCCTTGTTGCCGGGAGCTAAGGGGTGTGCCAGGTCCAGTCGACGCACCCACAATGCTGTGCCATGCGCCTCCGTTGCGGACCAACGGACCCGTTGCGTTTGAAATTCTGCGGTCGGATTCATACGTGGTAAATTTGCAACATGCGGAGCGATTTGGAACCTGAAGATTTTTATTACAGCCCTGAAGGCTTCATCGTCTTTACGGAACAATATCACCTCAAGCGGGGTCATTGTTGTCAGAGCGGCTGTAAACATTGTCCTTATGGGTTTGATCGTCGCACCGGAAAAATTCGAAAACCATGACAACTGCTATGAATCCCGATGAGCTGAAAGCCTTTCAATTGGAAATTTCAGAAGGAATTCCTGCTGAACTGCCTGCGGCGTTTCCGCGTTCTGAGGAGGTGAGCCACGCACCCGTCAGGAAAGACATTCTGACGCCTGCAGAAAAGGAACTGGCACTGCGCAACGCGCTGCGTTATTTTCCTGTAGAAACACATCCGGTTTTGGCCCCGGAGTTCGCACAAGAGCTCAAGGATTATGGCCGCATATACATGTACCGATTGCGCCCAAAGCACCCTGTTTTTGCTCGTCCCATTGAGCAATACCCTGCCAAGTGCCAGCAAGCGGCTTCCATCATGTTGATGATTCAAAACAACCTGGATCCGGCTGTGGCGCAGCACCCCGAGGAGCTCATCACTTATGGCGGAAACGGTGGTGTTTTTCAAAACTGGGCGCAGTACCGGTTGACGATGCAGTACCTCTGTCAAATGACCGAAGACCAGACGTTGGCCATGTACAGCGGCCATCCCATGGGATTGTTTCCATCGCACAAAGACGCACCCCGTGTGGTCGTGACCAATGGAATGGTGATACCGAATTATTCGAAACCAGACGATTGGGAGCGGATGAATGCGATGGGCGTTTCTCAATACGGGCAAATGACAGCGGGCTCGTACATGTACATTGGCCCTCAAGGCATCGTGCATGGAACGACCATTACGGTTTTGAATGCCGTGCGCATGAACGATAAAACGGGAACAGGTCCAGCCGGAAAGCTATTTGTCACGGCCGGGCTTGGCGGGATGAGTGGGGCGCAACCCAAAGCGGGAAACATCGCTGGCGTGGTGAGTGTTACGGCGGAGGTAAATCCAGACGCGGCGTATAAGCGCCATGAGCAAGGATGGGTGGATCACGTGGTTACGGATGTGGAAGAATTGTCGCGACGTGTCAAGGAATCGGTCGAAGCAAAGGAGGCGGTTTCGTATGCGTACCTGGGCAATGTGGTGGATGTTTGGGAAGAGTTTGACCGTTCGAATCTTTTTGTTGATTTGGGTTCCGACCAAACTTCGCTGCACAATCCTTGGGCAGGAGGTTACTACCCAGCGGGACTGTCATTCGAGGCATCCAATGAGATGATGGCTCACAAGCCCGAGGAATTTGCAGAGCATGTGCGAGAATCCTTGCGGAGGCATGCGGATGCGGTCAACAAACACACCGCTCGTGGAACTTATTTCTTCGATTATGGCAACGCTTTTTTGTTGGAAGCTTCGCGTTCCGGGGCGGACATAATGAACGAAGAAGGCACGGGATTTAGGTATCCGAGTTATGTTCAGGATATCATGGGCCCCATGTGCTTTGATTATGGTTTCGGCCCATTCCGTTGGGTGTGCGCAAGTGGCAAAGCCGCAGATTTGGAGTTGACAGACGCCATTGCTTGCCAAGTCTTGGAAGAATTGAAAAAAGAGGCGCCAGCTGAAATCCAGCAGCAAATGGACGACAACATTCGTTGGATCAAGGGCGCTCAAGCCAACCGATTGGTGGTGGGCTCGCAGGCGCGAATCCTGTACGCTGATGCGCTGGGTCGAATGAAAATCGCTAAGGCCTTCAACGATGCGATTGCCGAAGGTCGTTTGGCTGGACCGGTGGTGTTGGGCAGGGACCATCATGATGTTTCAGGCACGGACTCCCCTTTCCGCGAGACCTCCAACATTTATGACGGATCGGCATTCACTGCGGACATGGCCGTTCAGAATTTTGCGGGTGATGCCTTTCGAGGGGCGACTTGGATTTCGCTGCACAATGGCGGCGGAGTTGGCTGGGGCGAGGTGGTCAACGGTGGTTTTGGGATGCTGATTGATGGCAGCGCCGATGCAGAACGACGCCTCACCTCCATGCTGCATTGGGACGTCAACAACGGCATTGCGCGCAGGAGTTGGGCTCGAAACGAAGGAGCTGAATGGGCGATTCAACGGGCAATGGACCAAGAACCATTGCTCAAAGTGACATTGCCGGCGCACGCAGCCGATGATGTTATTGCCGAAGCACTCAAATAATGGATGCTTACGAGCTTGAATTTGACGGGAAGACGGAGTGGCCGAAATTCTGTAAGAATGAGCTCTCAGGTCTGTTGGAAACCTGGTGCTTGAACATTCAATAGACATTCGTTAAAAACAGCGGAAACGTTTTAACGTTGTTTTCGTTTCCTAAAACCGTTTCAGGGGCTATTTTTGCACTCCAAAATGGACCAAGCGCACCCCGATACCAGCCTCTTACAAGCCAAGGCTACTATTGTCCAGCGTGCGGCAGAGACCTTCATGCGATTGGGAATCCGTGCCATGAATATGGCTGATCTAGCTTCGGAGCTGGGGATTTCCAAGAAGACGCTGTACAAGCACGTCCAGGACAAAACGGAGCTGGTCAATGAATGCATGGCCTGGCATTGCGATCAAATGCAAGAGGTTATTGACTCAGCACGTGACTCAAGTGAGAATACGATTGACGCGGAGCTTCAATTGATCCAGTTTATTCACCATACCACTGCTCAAATGCATCCGAGCATTTTATTTGATTTGCGCAAATACCATCCCGATGCCTTTGAATTGGTGAATGAGCGGCGCAACCAAATTTTGCAAGGAACGGTGGTAGAAAACATCAAACGCGGCCAACGAGAGGGGTTGTATCGGCTGGATGTACTGCCGGAAGTGGCCGCGCAATTTCTACTGAGACTCAGTGAACACGTGCGTGCACTGGCTGAAAGCAGTGAGAATACAATACCGCTTTCGCAATTGTACCTGCAGTCGGCTATGTATCACATTCGGGCTATCTCAGCAGCGAGAGGACTCGAGTATTTGGAGGATAAAATCCAAAACGAAAACCTGTTTAAATGAAGAATTCGGCGATCCTAATTATCGTTTTAGTTGCAGGCGTAATCGCGCCGCTAGACGCGCAAGGCCAAAACTACGTGGTGACCTTAGCGGAGGCGCAAGCGGTTGCATTGGAGAAAGCGTTTGCTATGCAATACGCGGCTTTGGACCGTTCCAAAGCGGAGCGTGATGTCAAAGGGGTTCTGGCATCGGGATTGCCTCAGGTGAACCTGATCGCCGACTACAGCCAATACATTGACATTCCCACCCAAGTGGCCGCGGGAGATGTGTTTGGGTTTCCGGAGTACCTCACATCGTTCTTGGGCGGGGTTTCTCAAGCTACAGGAGTTTCACTGAATCAACCACCTGCTGATCCGGATGCCCTCTCGGAATTTCAATTTGGTCAGGCCCATACGGCTAATGTGGGGATACAAGCAAGTCAACTGGTGTTCAGCGGTTCGTATTTTGTGGGATTGCGTGCTGCTCAGCTTTACGTGGATGTGCAGGATAGGGCCGCGGAAAGGACAGCCGATGAGGTGCTGACGCAAGTGGCAGAAGCATATCATTTAGCACTCGGTGCGGAAGAGGCGTTGAGTCTGGCGCAGGAATCGGTAAAGTTGATTGAACAAAGCCGCTCAGAGGTGAGCGCCTTGCAATCAGAGGGGTTTGCTGACGCGCTCAGTGTCGACCGGTTGAACTTGGCGAAAACGGAATTGGAAGCGCAGGTCCTGAATGCAGAGCGGCAAGTTGCTTTGACCAAAGGGCTGCTGGCCTTTCAAATGGGCATTGGCCTGCAGGATGAGCTGACACTAGCGGATGATTTGGAGACCCTTCTGGCCAATGGCCAAGAGTTGGAATGGATGAGCCGTTCGTTTGACCCAAGCGCAGTACCCGCTATTCAGGAACAGCAGATGTATTTCGAGCTCGCTGGATTGGATGTCATGAATCAAAAAGCGAAGGGATGGCCGCAGATTGGTGCGTTTTACACCAACCAAGGGAATGCCCAACGGGATGCCTTTAATTTCTTAGATGGAGATGAAAAATGGTATCCTGTACAGTTGTGGGGACTCAACATGTCGATGCCCCTCTGGACGAGTTTTGGAGGCAAACAACTGGTTGAAAAGAAGAAGATTGAACAGGAGCGCGCGCGCATTGGCTTGGGTCAACTGACCCAAGCAGCTGAAATGGAGTTCGGTAATGCACGAGCGGGTTTTGCCAATGCCACGGCGGTATTGAACAATGCGCGGACTGCAGAAGCGATCGCCGGAAAGATTTACTCCCAAACAGAAATTGGTTTCAACGAAGGGGTGGTTTCCTCGTTTGAATGGACGGAATCCCGGAACGAATTGCTTCAAGCGCGCAGCAACCGACTTGCGGCTTCTTTGAACTGGTTGAATGCGCGCGTGGCATTGCAAGCGACCCTCTCGGCTTTTTGAATTCAAGATTGATAGAAATAGAACGATGAATAAGACAATGACATTCTCTGTCCGTTTGATGGCTGCAGCCGTTGGATGTATGACTTTTTTGGTGTGGACGGGATGCGGCAGCGGTGGTGATCCTGTCGATGAGGCGGCTGCTTCGCCAGAAGGCCGATCAGGAATCAATGTAGCTGTTATGGAGGTGGTTCCACAGCCCTTTACGCACCGGTTTTCTGTGCAAGGCAATGTGGAAACAGACCGCAACGCCTTATTAACTTCTGAATTCGGCGGGCGCATTGAATCGGTTTTGGTGCGTGAAGGCGCGCAGGTCCAAGCCGGTGATGCGTTGGTCAAGGTGGACACCGATGTGCTCGATCGATCGATGGCAGAATTGCAGACCCAACTGGATTTGGCACAGGTTGTATTTGAGCGGCAGAACCGTTTGTGGAAACAGAACATCGGCTCAGAAATTGAGTTCTTGCAAGCGAAGGCGCAACTGGAGTCCCTTGAGCGTTCGATGTCGACCGTTAACGAGCAAAAAGACATGGCGGTGATCCGCGCTCCGTTTGCGGGAGTCGTAGATCGATGCTTGGCGAAGGCAGGAGAATTTGCCGTGCCTGGCGCTCCGCTCGTGCGCATTGTGAATTTGCGAGAGATGAAGGTTCGGGCCATGGTGTCCGATCACTATGCTGGACGAATTTCCAAGGGCATGCCGGCCCAGGTCATTGTGAGTGGGGTCGATACCATCGCCACCAAAGTGGGACGTATAGGCCAATTCATCAACCCATCAAACCGTTCCCTGGAGATCACCCTGCCGTTGCCAGAGGGCACGTCGTTTTTACCCAACATGTATGCGAGCGTATGGCTGGAAGACGTGAAGCTGGACAGTGCAATCGTCTTGCCGAGTTCATTGATTCAGCAGGACATCGAAGGGAAGGAATTTGTTTTTGTCGCAGAAGGCAGTGGTCCGACCCGAATCGCTGTTAAGCAGCTGCTGGAAATAGGCTTAGGCTCGGGAGATAACCTGCTAGTTGAACGCGGTTTGTCTTTTGGACAGAACGTCATTTCGAAAGGGGGATCGCGCATCGTAGCTGGCCAGGAAGTGAACATCATCGCGGAATAACCCAACGCTGAACCCTCCATGGAAACCCCTACCCCCCCCAACGGCGTCCGCGAATTTGGATTGAGTTCGTGGAGCGTGATGAACCGGACCACGGTCTTTGTGCTCATTGCGATTATTACGATCAGCGGCCTTTACAGCTACATCACGGTACCGAAAGAGAGCTTCCCCGAGGTCGTCATCCCTGAGATCTTCATCGGGACAACGTACCCGGGCAACAGCCCCATCAACATAGAAAAGCTCATCACGCGTCCGCTTGAAAAGGAAATCAATACAATCACAGGCATAGATGAAATCTCATCGACGTCCATTCAAGGATACAGTGCCATTGACGTGAAATTCGATTTCGACGTCACGCCGGACGAAGCGTTGCGCAAAGTGAAGGACGCTGTTGACAAGGCCAAGTCCGACCCTGATTTTCCGGACGATCTGCCCGCTGACCCCAACGTGTTTGAACTGAATTTCTCTGAGTTGTTGCCGGTGATGAACGTCAACCTATCGGGGGATTACAGCCTCGATGAGCTCAAGCGGTATGCCGAGCAGCTGGAGGAGGACATCGAAGAGTTGCCTGAAATCTCCAAGGTTGATATCCGAGGGGTGATGGACAAAGAGGTTGAGATCGTGGTCGACCACTTGCGCGCGGAGGCGATGCAAGTGAGCTTCAACGATATTTCGGGTGCAATTGCCCAGGAAAACGTAACGATTTCGGGAGGAGACTTACTCGTAGATCACTACCGCCGAACGGTTCAGGTAGTGGGAGACTTTCAGTCAATGGAAGACATTGAAAATGTCATCATCAAGAGCGAAAAAAATGCGCCGGTGTACCTCCGTGACGTGGCGACAGTTCACTTTGTTGAACAGGACAAAACAAGCTATGCTCGAGAATACACGCAGCCGGTTGTTTCGTTGGACATCATCAAGCGCGCTGGCGAAAACTTGATAGCAGCGTCTGATGGGATCAATGCCATCATCGAAGATGCTCAATCGACTTACCTGCCTTCGAATTTGAATGTTAGTATCACCAATGACCAATCAGATCAGACCCGAACCCAGGTCGACGAGTTGCAGAATTCGATCATTTTTGGGGTGTTGCTGGTGGTCGGCGTATTGCTGTTTTTCTTAGGCCTGAGGAACGCCTTGTTTGTGGGCGTGGCGATTCCGTTATCCATGTTCATGTCCTTCATGATTCTGAGCGCCATGGGCATTACGTTCAATGTAATGGTCTTGTTCTCGCTCGTTCTTGCATTGGGAATGCTCGTGGACAACGGCATTGTGGTGGTGGAGAATATTTACCGATTAATGGATGAAGGGCATTCCGCTGTGCTGGCCGCAAAACGGGGCGTCGGTGAGGTGGCGTGGCCCATTATTGCCTCCACGGCGACAACATTAGCGGCCTTTTTGCCACTGGCTATTTGGCCGGGATTGATTGGGGAATTTATGAAGTACTTGCCCATCACGTTGATGATTGTTTTGAGTTCTTCCTTGTTCGTGGCCTTGGTGATTAATCCGGTTTTGACATCCGTTTTCATGCGGGTTGGAGAGGACGGTGTGAACAAGCGGAAGTCGATGCGGGTGTTTCTTTCGCTTACAGCATTTGGAGCGCTGTTTTTGGTGCTAGGTTCCACTGCCCTCGGCAACATCTTGATCATCGCCGGTACCCTCACGGTTCTCAATAGCTATGTTTTGAATCCGGCCACGAAGGTGTTTCAAAACCGGTTTTTGCCCCGATTGGAGTCCGCGTATGAGCGGTTTTTACGGTTCACTCTGGCGAAGCGCCGACCTTGGTTTTTCTTCTTTGGAACGGCGAGTTTGATGGTCTTGGCTTTTGTATTGCTGGCTGCTTTCCCGCCCAAGGTGGAATTTTTCCCGAGCAACGAACCGCAATACTTGAACATCTTCATTTCCAAACCCATCGGAACGGATATTGAAGAAACCAACCGCGTGACCAAGGAAATCGAGGGGATGGTGCTGGAAGTCTTGAACGAAGAGCGATTCAAGCGCCCCAATTCAGAAACGGGAGAGTTGGAATCCTACATGGCCAATTCGGTCATCGGGCAGGTGGGCAACGGAACGAGCGATCCACAAGAAGGTCCTTCGCTGGGCAACACCCCCCAGAAGGCTCGAATCGTAGTGAATTTCGTAAAATTTCAAGACCGACAAGGTCAATCCACTCGCGACTTGCTTCGCGCCGTGCGCGAGCGATTGAGCGGATACCCCGAGGCCGAAATCGTGGTGACCAAAAACTCGGACGGGCCGCCGCAAGGACCACCCATCAATTTGGAGGTTCGAGGCGAGGATTACGATGAGGTGTTGGCGGCGGCCACGGCCATCCGGCAGCACTTGCGCGGCCTCGATTTCCCCGGTGTCGAAGAACTGAAGATTGACGTGGACAAACGCAAACCGGAATTGCCCATTACCATCGATCGGGAGAAGGCGAGACGCTATGGGCTATCCACTCAGAACATTGGCTACACGATTCGAACAGCCTTGTTCGGCCGAGAAGTCAGTTCATACAAGGATGGCGAGGATGAATATCCGATCAATGTGCGATTTGAAGAATCGGCTCGAAACAACGTGGACGCCCTGATGAACCAAAAAGTGATTTTCCGCAGTGCATCGGATGGTCAAATCAAGGAAGTGCCCATCAGTGCTGTCGCTACTGCCGCTCGCAGCACGACCTTTAGTAGCGTGAAGCGGAAGGATTTGGATCGAATCATCACGCTGAGTTCCAACGTGCTGGAGGGTGCAAATGCCAATGAAATCGTTCAAAACATGAAGGGCGCGTTAGAGGGGTTGGAGATTCCAGGGGATGTCCGGTATGCCTTTACGGGTCAGCAAGAGGAACAAGAGAAGGAGCTGGCCTTCTTGTCCCGGGCGTTGTTGCTGGCGTTGTTCTTGATTATCCTGATCATCGTAGCGCAATTCAATTCCATTACGACTCCGTTTATCATCGGGTTCAGCGTGTTCTTTAGCTTAATCGGCGTGTTGCTGGGGCTGGTAATTTTCCAAATGGATTTCGTGATTATCATGACCATGATCGGGATTATTTCCTTGGCTGGGGTCGTCGTGAACAACGCGATTGTTCTCATTGATTACACGGATTTGATTCGAGAGCGCAAACGCAAAGAACAGGAGGTGGCGACTCAGCTTCCCTTTTCGGAAGTGTTGGAATCCATTGTCATTGGAGGCCGGACCCGACTGCGCCCCGTTCTTCTCACCGCGATCACGACGGTTTTAGGCCTTCTCCCGTTGGCCATAGGATTGAACATCGACTTCGTGTCCTTGGTGACGGAGTACAATCCTCGCATCTACATCGGAGGGGACAACAACGTGTTCTGGAAACCCATGAGCTGGGCGATTATTTATGGATTGACCTTCGCGACGTTCCTGACCCTCATCATCGTTCCGGTGATGTACTGGTGGATTAACCGCATGCAGTACAAGTACTTCTTCAAGGAGTCCGTTTAATTGCCGTGCTGTTCGCGTGCGACCCGGCTGGGGATGCGCGTGAGGATTTCATAGGGGATGGTCTGGGCATCCGCCGCAAAGGACTCAATGCGTTGACTGAGGCCAAACAGCTCAACGGCGTCTCCTACTTGCGTCTTGGGAAGGGAGGTAACGTCGACCATGACCATGTCCATGCAGACTTTTCCCACGACCGGCACGAGCGTCTCATGAATAACCACAGAGCCGACACCGTTGGATAAGTTGCGCGGAAACCCGTCGGCGTATCCTACCGGCAGGGTAGCCAAAATGCGCTCGTGGTCGGCTGCGTCTTCAAGTCCGTACCCTACCCCCTCGTGCGCGGGAACTTTGTGGAGCGACGAGATGACCGTTTCGAATCGAACGACCGGCTGTAAATCAAGGGACTCAGCGGCATCGGGCTGGATACCCATTAACCCAATCCCAACACGCACATAGTCGCCAGCGGCCTCTGGAAAGCGCAGCAGGCCTGCGGTATTGAGGATGTGAGAACGCAAGTCGGGTTGGTGGATTTTTAAGGCATTAAATACACCGGCGAAAGCCGATAGTTGAGCTTGGGTTTTGGCATCTTGCTCAGGGCGGTCCGCACTGGCAAGGTGGCTGAACAGCGTTTTGACACGTGTTGCAGGGTGATCCAAAATGCTGAGCAGCGCGGTCATTTGAGTCGGCTCAAAGCCCAAACGATGCATGCCGCTGTCAATTTTGAGGTGAATGGGCCACGGAGCATCTTTGTTCGCTTCCCTTAATGCTTGGCAGAGGGCGTCAAACTGTTGGGTCGTGTGAATGGTGGGTTCTAAGCGGTTAGCTATGAGTGCCGGAAGCGTCGGGGTGGTGGGGTTCAATACGAGAATTCGCAGGGTGATGCCATGCTTGCGCAGCGCGATGCCTTCTTCGGTGCAGGCAACGGCAACGATTGGAATTCGATGAAATTCAAAAACCCGGGCCAAGGCGGTGGCATTGGTTCCATACCCTGAAGCTTTGATGACCGCAATCAAATCCGCCTGGGTTTTGCAGCGATTCCGGACCTGTGTGCGGAGGGTACGCAGGTTATGCGTGAGCGCCTCCAAGTCGACCACCAGCCGGGTGGCATTTCCTGTTTCGCTGAGCAAGGAAACGACGCGCTCAAAGCGTTCTAAACGAGGGCCTTTTACCAGAACATGGGCACCATCGAGCGCGCGCGGATCAGCCTTTAAAGCGGTGAGTACATCTTCGGTTTGATCAAAAAAGCGCCATCCTGTTTGAGGCTGGAGCTTCTTCCACTCGCTCCCAACCGCCCAAACGAGGTCGGTTCCAGCTGCTTCGACGAGTGTCATTAACCGGTGTGCATCTCTTGCGTCCATGCCGGGAATAGGGCCGACGATGGCGGCTTTTTTGGCCGGTTCGGGAATGCGATTGAGATCAAGCAACGCGAGCTGAAGCGCGTCCCAGTCATTGGTGTATGCGTCAGAAAGCACCCAAAGCCCATCGGACTTCCGAATGCGCTGCATGCGGTGGTCGAGGTTTTGAAATTCGAGGAGCGACTTACCCACCTCAAGAGGATCCATGCCCCATACCAAAGCCGTGAGCGCAGCCGTCATCGCATTGCGAAAGCCAATTTCGTCGGTAAACTGAACGGACCACACATACCGATTTTGGTTCCAAACAGCTTCGATGGTGCGCCCATTGACATGGACAAAACTGTTAACTTTCAGCGCGTGCTCTGCACCTGCCCCCCACGTGTGCACGGTGACCCCCATGAGCTCCAGTGATTTGCGAGCTTGATGCAGCCCTTCGGGCACAACGACCCACTGGCAATTGGCAAAGAGCTTGAGTTTTTCAGCCCTTAAGTCCGAAGGAGAAGAAAAGTTTTCAGCGTGTGCATCTCCCAAATGAGTCAACACGCCATAACGCGGTCGGATGCATTGTTCGAGTCGCTCCATTTCCCCGGGCTCTGAAATGCCGGCTTCAATTACGGCGCATTCATGCTGAGGTTGCAAGGCCCCTAGAGCCAAAGGCACACCGACTTGGCTGTTGAAACTGCGGGGGCTTCCGTATGCATCAATGTGTTTGGAGAGCAACTGAATCAACCATTCCTTGACGGTGGTCTTGCCATTGCTTCCTGTAATGGCAATGACAGGAGGGTCACAAGCATCGCGCCAATGCCGAGCAAGGCTTTGCCAACTCTCTAAGGGATCGGCGGTGTACACCACGTCGGCATCTTCCCAATCAGGTATGGAGGCGCCCTCAGAAACAATGAAATAACGGGCACCCTCCGCGTAGGCGTCGTTCACGTAATCATGTCCGTCGTGCCACAGGCCTGCAATCGCTACAAAGGCATTTGCCGCCGCTGGAGCATGCGCGAATTGCCGAGAATCTTGGGTAATGAACAACGGTTGGTCCTGCTCGACTACCGCAGCGCGTTCGACCAGTCTATGGTCCAACGTGTTGGGGTTTTGCAACCAAGATTTCCAGGCACCGACCGTCATGAGGCGGAAGGTTCTTCTCCTGGATTTTGCTTCCGGGCCTCGACAAACGCTTGGCGGGTGAGGGGAATGTACCGGTCTTTTTCACCGATTTCGACGGTGTTATCGCCTCCTGCAATTCGGTGCGAAAAGTGAGCAGGTCGGCCTGTTTCCATGCAGACGGCATGCAATTTGGTGACCTCCTCGGCCAAGGCTAGTAATTCAGGCATGCATCCGAAGGGAATGCCTTTAAAATCCAAATCAAGCCCTGCGGCGATGACGCGAACACCTTGGTCTGCAAGATGGGCGCAAGTGCGAGGTAAATCGGCATCGAAAAACTGCGCTTCATCGATCGCAACGACCGTGATGGGTTTGGTTTGCGCCCGCAGATAAGCAACGATGGCCTCGCTGGATTGGACGGTTACAGACGGCAGGGCATTGGCATCGTGTGAGGTGACCTGATCCTTGTTATACCGAGTATCTTTTGAGGGCTTGAAGATGATGGTTGGCTGGTGAGCAATTTGTGCCCGCCTAACGCGTCGCAATAACTCTTCAGTTTTTCCAGAAAACATGGGGCCGCATATGACTTCAATTCGGCCTTCGCCGAGGCCAGTGTGTTGGAGTGGAGAATGTTCTTCGTGCGGAACCATGAGATTCGTCATTTGATTGGGTTCGAAATTAATTCAGTCCCTACTTTGCAGCCGTAAGAAGTGGAAGCATTTTTAAAAAGAACGGATTTATGTCAAAATTAGCCTTGGTTATGTTGGCCAGCATTGTCATCGTTGGGTGCACGCGAACGGCGGGAGAAGGCGGAGTTGCCGTCGTTACAGGTGCGGTGGAAGTGGAACAACGCGTGGTTATCACCAATCCAGCGGGCGCTGTAGTGGCTCCGGCAGCGGATGAAGATGTTTTTATCATTTATGGAGATCGGGTGGGTCCCGATGACCGGGTTCAAACCAATTTCGACGGAGAGTTCGTGTTTTACGGGCTTCGTCCAGGGGATTACACGGTTTACGTTTACAGTGAAGATACGATGCCGATGTTCAATAATGCGCCTGACATTGCCATTGTCCAGTCCTTTACCATTGAAAAAGGAGAAGAGGAGATAGACTTGGGGACGATGCGTATTTTTAAAGATATCTAAAAGCGGTGCGCAGTTTTTTTCTCCTCGTGCTTGCTGGTTTGCTGGCGGTGATGGTTACTTCATCCGCTCGTGCGCAATACGTGGATGAAGAATTATGGCTTGGATCGGGGCTTAAGCAAGCCATTAACAAGGACCTTTCTTGGTCATTGCAGTGGGAAAATCGGTGGACGCAAGGCATGCGCTGGCATGACCAAGGACTCTTGGACGTGGCAATCGAATACCAATGGGACAAGCACTGGAGCATGAATGCGCAATGGCGTTTTTCTGAGCGCCAGCAAAAAGAAGGGGGGTACGTACCTCGGCGAAGGGGCGCTTTGCGTTTGCTTGGGGACTGGAAGGCTGGTCGAGGTAAAGTGAAGGGGCGTTTGATGTGGACAGAGGACTGGAATCCGCTCTTGGCATGGCGAGACCTAGGAACGACACGCTGGGAACCAACAACGCGGATGCGCTTAGGATACGAACGCCCACTTCCAATGCGAACGAAAGTTGGCGCGAGCTGGGAGGTGTTTTACCGCGGAGAGGGCAAATGGAGCGAACGGTGGCAGACGTCGGCGTCGTGGGACGTTTCTAAGAATTGGGCAGTGGGCTTGTCGTATTTATTTGGGAATGAGTGGCGAGCTGATGACCCATGGCGGTCGCATGTCGTTCGGGTCAAAACCACCTGGACATTGCCTGATGCCACTATAAAAAGGAACGATGCTCCGGCCGCACGCATGTATGCAGGTGGGACAGCGGTCAAACGTATGAGGGCGGTTTCATGCGAGCCGTGCACGGTCAATCAGCTGCGAATCACGGAGGTGAACGGCAAGGGGGTGCCGGCTGATTTTATCGAATTGTTCAACCAAGGAGATACTCCGTGCGATTTGGAGGGATGGCGAATTACAGATGCACTGGATCGTCCTGGCTGGACCTTTTCATCGGTTCTCCTTCCCAATGGCGCCTGTTGGCTGGGCTACCAAGGAGGTCGAAACTCATTTGATTTTGGCATTTCAGCCGAGGGAGAAAGGCTTTTTTTGGTGGCTCCAGATGGGGTGAATTTTCAAAAGCACGATGTCCAAGAATCCATCGAAGGACGCTCTCAAGGGGTTGATAAATCAGGCAATTGGGCCATTTTTGACCCTTCCCCTGGGACCGTTGATCACCATAAATAAGTGAAGTTGAAATTTTTGTCCACAGGTTGGCTTGGGTTGTAAACATCCGTTTGCTATCTTCGCACCCCCAATTTCGGGGAGAATCTGAACTATCAAAACACAGAGCTGTGGATACTTTGAGCTACAAAACCCGCTCCATCAACAAGGAGAACGCAGAAAAAAAGTGGTTGCTTGTTGATGCCGAAGGCCAGACATTGGGCCGTTTGGCATCCGAAGTCGCAAAGCGCCTTCGTGGAAAGCACAAGCCCAACTTCACCCCACACGCTGATTGCGGAGACTTCGTTATCGTGGTCAATGCAGAGAAGATTGTTTTGACCGGGAACAAGTGGGATAGCAAGGAATACATTCGCTACACAGGCTATCCAGGTGGACAGCGTAAGCGAACTGCAAGGGAGCAAATGAAGCGAAAGCCTTTTGCTATGGTAGAGGATGCTGTACGCGGAATGCTCCCCAAGAATTCTTTGGGACGCGAGATTTTCCGAAACCTGCACGTTGTTGTAGGGCCGGACCACAAACACGAAGCTCAGCAACCTGAGACATTCACACTGAACGCTTGAATCGAACGCTTGATCATCACATCGCATGGAAGTAATTAATACATCTGGTCGTCGCAAAACAGCAGTTGCTCGTTTGTACATGAAGCCTGGTAAAGGCAGCGTCACCGTCAACAAGAAGGAGGCGAACGCTTATTTCACGACGTCTGTGTTGCAATACAAGGTCAACCAACCCTTTATGCTCACGGAGACCATCGGACAGTACGATGTTCAAGTGAACGTCGATGGAGGTGGCATCACCGGTCAAGCGGAAGCCGTGCGATTGGCGATCTCCAAGGCGCTGATCGAAATCAACCCCGATTGGAAGCCCACGCTGAAGCAAGTAGGATTGACAACGCGTGACCCCCGTATGGTGGAGCGCAAGAAGTTTGGTCAGAAGAAAGCGCGTAAGAAGAGTCAGTTCTCTAAGCGTTAATGGCCCCCCTCTTTTAGGAATCTTTTTATTGAAATATTGTTTAGCATCCAAACCCTTTGGACTCGCCGGATGAAATCCGAACCGACTACCAAGGAGTTGCTTAAACCAGGAAAGTAAACATGGAAAACACAACATTCGAGCAAATGCTCCAAGCCGGAGTTCACTTCGGCCACCTCAAGCGCAAGTGGAATCCCCACATGGCGCCGTACATCTTCACAGAGAAGAAAGGAATTCACATCATTGATCTGCATAAGACGGGCGTCAAGCTTGACGAAGCAGCATCAGCGATGAAGCAAATTGCGAAAAGCGGAAAGAAAATCCTTTTCGTCGCAACAAAAAAGCAAGCTAAAGCCATCGTCGCAGAACGCGTCAAGGCCATCGGCATGCCTTATGTAACGGAGCGATGGTCTGGCGGTATGTTGACCAATTTTGCCACGATTCGGAAGGCAGTGCGCAAGATGTCCCAGATTGACAAAATGGAGCAGGACGGTACGCTCACTACCATGTCAAAGCGAGAGCGTTTGCAGGTGAGTCGACAGCGTGCGAAGTTGGAAAAAAACTTAGGGTCTATCTCTGATTTGACGAGAATTCCAGCAGCCATTTTCATTGTTGATGTGGTCAAGGAGCACATCGCATTGGCCGAAGCAAGAAAGCTGGGCATTCCAGTTTTTGCCATGGTGGACACCAACTCGGACCCCCGTCCGGTGGATTTCCCCATTCCTTCTAACGATGATGCGGGACGTTCCATTGCTTTGGTGATGGATGTGTTGGCTCAAGCGATTGCGGAAGGATTGCAGGACCGAAAGGCAGACAAGGACCAAGCGGATGCTCAGGCAGCCGCAAAGAAGGCAAAGTCAGAAGCTCCAGCTGAAGAGGCTGCTGCCCCTGCTGAAGAGGCTGCTGCTCCAGTTGCAGAAGCTGCCGCCCCTGCAGAAGAGGCTGCTGCTCCAGTTGCAGAAGCTGCCGCCCCTGCAGAAGAGGCTGCTGCCCCTGCTGAAGAGGCCGGGGAGGATGACTCGAAAGAGAAAGAAGCGTAAAAACACCCAATAGAAATGAGCATTACAGCTGCAGAAGTAAATCAGCTCCGCAAGCAAACAGGTGCGGGCATGATGGATTGCAAAAAAGCCTTGCAAGAGGCTGAAGGTGATTTCGACAAGGCCATTGAGATTTTGCGACTGAAGGGTCAAAAAGTCGCTGCCAAGCGCGGAGATCGTGAGACTGGTGAAGGCGCCGTCATTGCATCCGTGAATGGTGCAGGTGACTTTGGCGTGTTGTTGTCGCTGAACTGTGAAACGGACTTTGTTGCCAAGAACGATGAGTTCGTAGGAGTAGCTACGAGCATCATGAACGTGGCATTGGAAGGCGGCATCACGGACAAAGCGGCCTTGATGGCATCTGGTTTTCCTGGCGAAGGCATCACGATTGAAGAGAAGATCACCGAGCAAATCGGTAAGATTGGTGAGAAAATTGAAGTGGGTTCATTCCACACGTTGAATGCTACACAGGTGGCAGCATACGTCCATCCGGGCAATCGCCTTGCGACGATTGTGGGATTCAGCGCGAATGTTGGAGACGGTGGACGAGACGTTGCCATGCAAGCTGCTGCGATGGCGCCGGTAGCACTCGATGAAACGAGCATTCCTGCGGATTTGATTGACAAAGAGCGTTCGATCGGAAAAGAGTTAGCGATCCAAGAAGGAAAGCCAGAGGAAATGGCCGAGAAAATTGCAGAGGGCCGCTTGAAGAAGTGGTTCAAAGAAGCTACGCTAGTTAATCAGGCATTCATCAAGGATGGGAAAATGAACGTTGCGCAGTATGTCGATTCACTCGGCAGCGGAACCAAAGTGACCGGCTTCTGCCGCTCAGCACTGGACTAAATCAGGGCTGTTCATTTTTGAAAAAAGGGCTTCCGTTTTGGTGGCCCTTTTTTGATGTCTGACCTTTGCGGAATATTCGGATATTTACCGCTACGATGAAATACAAGAGAATCCTTCTGAAGCTGAGTGGAGAGGCATTAATGGGCCAAAAGCAGTTCGGCATAGACAATGACCGGTTGAAGCAGTATGCGGAGGAGATTAGATCCGTGGTGAACACGGGGATGGAAGTTGCGATTGTGATCGGTGGGGGCAATATCTTCAGGGGAGTGCAGGCCGAGGAGGGTGGTATGGAGCGCACGCAGGGGGATTACATGGGAATGCTGGCAACCGTTATCAACTCCATGGCGCTGCAAAGTGCGTTAGAGATTGCGGGTGTGGATACCCGTTTACAATCCGCCATCGAATTGAAGCAAATAGCAGAGCCCTTTATTCGTCGCCGTGCCGTTCGTCACTTAGAGAAAGGACGCGTGGTCATATTTGGCGGCGGAACGGGCAACCCATTCTTCACAACCGACTCTGCTGCTTCGCTTCGAGCCATTGAAATCGATGCAGATGTCATCCTCAAAGGAACGCGCGTAGACGGTATTTATACAGCGGACCCAGAAAAGGATCCAACCGCCGTGAAATTCGACACCATTACCTTCGATGAGGTCTACAAAAAGGGGCTGAAGGTCATGGACTTGACGGCCATTACGCTCTGCAATGAAAACAACCTGCCCATTGTTGTTTTTGACATGAATAAAAAAGGTAACCTCGGGCGATTGATTTCTGGAGAGGATGTGGGTACTTTAGTGAACGTTTAACTGAATTAGAACGGATGTCAGAGGAAATTCAAATGGCGCTCGATACAGCGCATGAGGCCATGGAAAAGGCCATTGCTCATATGGAAGCTGAATTGACGAAAATCCGCGCCGGGAAGGCTCACCCTGCGATGCTAGATAGCGTCATGGTGGAGTACTATGGTTCCATGACCCCGCTCAGCCAAGTGTCCAATGTAAACACCTCCGATGCCCGCACGTTGACAGTCCAAGCTTGGGAGAAATCGATGCTTGACCCCATCGCTACAGCGATTATCAATGCAAATTTGGGCTTGAACCCCATGAACAACGGGGAGTCTATTTTGATCAATATCCCTCCGTTGACGGAGGAACGACGAAAGGACCTGACGAAAAGAGTACGAGGCGAAGGCGAACATGCGCGTGTGTCCGTTCGCAATGGGCGCAAGGATGCGAACGATTTCATTAAATCCGCTAAAGCCGATGGGTTGAGTGAAGACTTAGCCAAGGACGGGGAGATCGAGGTTCAAAAGTTGACCGACGGCTACATCAAGAAAATTGATGAGATCCTCGCCAAGAAGGAGTCGGATATCATGACCGTCTAACCAAAGCCTATCGGTTGAACGCCTGAGCAGCGGCGCGAGCTGCTTCGTCTGAGGCGAGCAAATCAGATAAGTCGGGCCGGCTCTCCCAATCGACTTGGTTCAAGGCATGTTCAATCGCATCGGTCATACCGATGAAACTTAACTCGTCTTGTAAGAACCGGGCAACAGCGACTTCATTGGCTGCGTTCAAAACTGCGGGTGCATTTCCCCCCTTGTTTCCCGCATCGAATGCGAGCTGAAGGTTGCGAAAGGCCGTCAAATCAGGTTTTTCAAAAGTCAGGTGCGGGTGATCAAAAAAGCTGAACCGTTCGAATGAATTTGCCAGCCTGCGCGGGTAGCCCAAGGCATATTGGATGGGCAGTTTCATGTCAGGTAATCCCAATTGGGCCTTGATTGAACCGTCTTCAAACTGCACGCAACTGTGCACGATGCTTTGGGGGTGTACCACGACTTCGATTTGGTCCATGCGAACGTCAAAGAGCCATTTGGCTTCAATGACTTCGAGCCCTTTGTTCATCATGGAGGCGCTGTCAATGGTAATTTTCGCGCCCATGTCCCAATTGGGATGTTTCAGCGCTTGTGCTTTGGTGACACGCATCAATTCTTCACGGGATTGCCCGCGGAATGGTCCTCCAGAGGCCGTCAAGATGACCTTTTCGATGGGATTGAGAATTTCCCCTGCGAGGCACTGGTAAATCGCGCTGTGCTCCGAATCGACCGGGTGGATGTCTACACCTGCAGCTTGTGCCTCTTGCATGACCAATTCTCCCGCCACGACTAAGGTTTCTTTGTTGGCGAGTGCGATGGTTTTTTTGGCCCGAATAGCTCGAAGAGTCGGTCTTAGGCCTGCGGCGCCAACCAAAGCGGTGAGCACAACTTGGATCCCTTCCATCTCGACCACTTGTTCTAAAGCTTCAGGACCGCCGTAAACTTTGATTCCGTGCTCCCACAGGGCGTCTTTAACCTCGCCAAGTCGGGCGAGATCTCCGATGACAACGGTGTTGGGTTTGAATTCAAGTGCCTGCTGAATCAACAACTCGGCATTGCGATGGGCGGTTAAAACCTCAGCGTGGAGTATTTCGGGCTGTTCGCGGATGACTTCGAGCGCCTGGGTTCCAATGGAACCCGTGCTACCCAGAATGGCAATGCCTCTTGTCGGTTGTGATGAATCGCTCAAAGGAAACCCAGTTCAAGTTTAGCCTCCTCACTCATCATGTCTTGCGTCCATGGCGGATCGAAAACAATGTTCACTTTTGCCCCCGTCGCCCCTTCAATGTTGCCGACTTTTTCTTCCACTTCCGCGGGCAAACTTTCTGCCACGGGACAATTGGGCGAAGTGAGGGTCATTTCGATATGAACGAAGCTATCACCGCTGATCTTGACTTCATAAATCAACCCTAATTCGTAAATATCAACGGGGATTTCAGGGTCGTGTACCGTTTTGAGAACGGAGACGACAGTTGCTTGAGTAAATGATGCAGGCATGGTTAGTTTGCTTGAGGGGAAAGCCAGGTTTCCACCTCCTCCAAGGTAAGCGCGGGCACATCCAGTTTGTTCTTTTTACGGTATCCATTCAGCTTTTCACGCAATCCGCCGGGGCTCAACCCTTCGAATGCAGCGGGAGAGTCGTACCCGGCGGCAGCGACATGTTCCACCCATGATACAGGCACGCCCAAGGCTTGCAATCCAGAGAGGTCAGGTCCCGAGGCAAAGACTTCGGGCCTCATCTGTGGGAAGAGCAGAACCTCTTGAATGGAAGTTTGATTGGTCAACATCATGACCAACCGGTCGATTCCGATTCCGATGCCACTGGTCGGTGGCATCCCGTATTCTAATGCGCGCAGGAAGTCCTGATCAATGAACATGGCCTCGTCATCTCCTCGTTCGCCAAGTTTAAGCTGTTCCTCAAATCGTTCGCGCTGGTCGTCGGGATCATTCAGCTCGCTGTACGCATTCGCCACCTCTGTGCCATTGATGAACAATTCGAAACGTTCCGTGTAAGCGGGGTCATTCCGATGAACCTTCGTCAACGGGGACATTTCCACCGGATAGTCCATGATGAAGGTCGGTTGGATGTAGTGTTGCTCGCATTTTTCGCCGAAGAGCTCATCGATTAATTTGCCCTTGCCCATGGATTCATCCGTCTCCAATCCGACGCTGGCGCAATCCGCGCGGAGCTCGGCTTCAGTTTTCCCATCAATATCAATACCGGTGTGCTCCAAGATGGCATCGCGCATGGTGATGCGCTGGTACGGGGGAGCGAAGTTGATTTCTGCGCCGCCAAGGGTGGCTTGGGTCGTGCCGTGGACAGCCTGGCAAATGTCGGACAGCAGGTTTTCCGTCGTCTCCATCATCCAATGGTAGTCTTTGTACGCAACATACAACTCCAAGACGGTGAACTCAGGATTGTGTGTGCGGTCCATGCCCTCATTGCGGAAGTTCCGCGAAAATTCAAATACCCCCTCGAAGCCCCCCACAATTAATCGCTTCAAATACAATTCATTCGCGATGCGGAGGTACAAGGGCGTATCGAGCGCATTGTGGTGCGTGACGAACGGGCGTGCCGCTGCTCCACCCGGAATGGGCTGCAGAACCGGCGTGTCCACTTCCAACCACCCATCGCGGTCAAAGGACGTTCGGATGGTCTGAATGACCTTGGATCGCGCTTCAAATGTCTGTTTCACACTCGGGTTGACGACCAAATCGACGTACCGCATTCGGTACCGCAATTCTGGATCGTTGAAGGCGTCATGGACCGTTCCGTCCTCTTCGACTTTAACCGCCGGCAGGGGCTTGAGCGATTTGGAAAGAACGATGAGGGACTGGACTTTAACGCTTTGTTCACCTGTTTTTGTGGTAAACGTCTCACCGGAAACACCAATAAAATCTCCCCGATCCAGCAATTTCTTAAACACGGTATTGTACAGCTCCTTGTCCTCTCCAGGACAGAGCTCGTCCCGGTTCAGATACAATTGAAACGTCCCTTCACTATCCTGGATTTCGGCAAAGGATGCCTTTCCCATGATGCGCCGGCTCATCAGCCGACCAGCGAGGGTCACTTGCAGACCATCTTCGAATGATGCCGTCAAATTCTTAGAGCGATGGCTTGCAGTAAAAGCGGCCGCGGGGTATGGCTCGATGCCCATGGCACGGAGCGAGGCAAGTGACTCACGCCGAACGCGTTCTTGTTCCGATCGTTGCATGCCACAAAGGTAATCCGATGTCGGAATGTCACTGTAGCTTTGGGCCGAATAAACACGGTTCATTTTTTACCATGAAAACTTACTTGTTGCCCGTCGTTAGCTTAGCGACCATTGGCCAATTGGCATTTTCCAATGTGTCGGCCCAATCCACGGATTCACTCTTGATTCAGGTTGCCTTGGAAGAGGCCACCGTTCAGGGGGTGGATTTTGTCGCCCGCAAAAAGTTGAATTCCCCCAAAGCGGTGACCGTATTGGAGCCTTCTGAATGGTCTACATCAGCTTCGATTTCAGAGGCCTTGGAATTTGTGCCAGGCGTGGACGTTCAGTCACGTGGAGCATGGGGCATCCAAACAGATATTAGCATCCGTGGAGGATCGTTTGAGCAGGTCGCTCTGCGTGTCAATGGCATGCGTTGGAGTGCACCGCATACGGGCCACCATTTGATGAACATTCCAATGGACCCAGAAGATTTGGGCCACGTTGAAGTGGTCCGATCTGGCGCAGGCCCTTGGGCGGGCGTAGGGGCGTTTTCGGGTGCGATCAACATGGAAACAAATTCAGGAGGAGACGGCAACCGAGCGACGTTTACGGCAGAACTTGGGAGCTTTGATTGGCAGCGATTGCGCGGACACGTGGATTGGAAAACGGGTCAAGTCAATCATCATGTGAGCTTGTCCAGGGCATCGACCTTGGGCCATATTGAAAATGCAGATGCCACAATCGAACGGCTGTATTACGGGATGGATTGGGCACAGGGTAACCACCGTTGGAAGGGGCTCTTAGCAGCAGAATCCAAGGCGTTCGGCGCTCAGAATTTTTACACCTCTGTGTATCCGGATCAGTATGAAGAAACGGGTTCTGCCGTTGCTCAGCTGAGTTGGGAAATGGAAAAAGATCGGTTGCGGGTGCAGGCGGGACTTCACGGACGATACCATGCGGATCGGTTTGAACTTTACCGGGAAGGCGCGGGGTGGTATAACCTGACCGACGATGGGTTTTACGTTGCCCAGTGGTTCCAACCCGATACCGCGGGGCTTTATGCACCGGGAGCATCATGGTATCCCGGAGCCAACCAGCATCGATCCTTTGTCACAGCAGCTAATGCCTTGGCGCAGTGGGAATCGGAGGGCTGGACCTTTTCAGCAGCGGCTGATGTGCGAAACGAGGTTATTCGGTCCAATCGTCTTGGCGCTGTCTTGGAGGGAGAAAATGAGGCGGATGTCTATACCCGAGGAGATGATCGTCAGAATTTAGACGGCTATGTTTCAGCCCACCGCGAGGGGAAGGGTTGGGACGCGACGTTGACTTACGGAGTCAATGCCAATTCTCGTTTTGGGATGTTTGGGTTGCCAGCAGTTCAATTAACCAAGTCGGTCGGATCCAATGGCCGCTTCTTCGGTTCGGCTGGTCGTTCGGTTCGCCACCCGTCGTTTACAGACCTGTACTACAACCTCGGAGGCGCAGTCGGGAGCGAAAACCTCCAGCCTGAGCAGTCCGATCAACTCGAGGCGGGCGCTCGCTGGAAGTTAGCCTCTCCCGCTAAAGGGGCGATGTTCATCGAGTCCACTCGGTTTTTTCGTCGGGGAACCAACCTCATCGACTGGGTGCGATTCGATGGCAGCGACGTCTTTGAAGCGACGAACTTATCTGCCGTAGATTTTTGGGGTGGCGACATTGCGATTCAATACCAGCAGCCATCCACCGATCGGATTCACATTCAACACGCACGGGTATCGTCTACGTGGATGGATGCGAGCCGCACATCACAGGGTTTTACATCCAACTATGTGCTGGATTTTGTCCGATTGAAATACGATGCCTTGGTCCGAGTGGCTGGCAAGGGGCCGATTGCTTGGACGGTGCGGGGTAGCGTGCAAGATCGAACCGGTGTGGCCTTGCAGTGGTCGGATGCAGCGTTGCTTCAGTTGTGGGGTGCGGAAATTTCGTTCCGCGGCGGCGACGGGAATCAATTGTCGTGGAAGGGCCATGTGCGATTGGACAACGCCTTCGACGTGCAATATGCAGATCGCGGAAGCGTATTGCAGCCTGGGCGGATGGTACGGTTTGGCCTTACCTTTGAATGGAAAGAATAAACCCAATTGAAATGGAGCAGATGAGGGCATTGATTACAGCGTTTCCGGGTCAAATGCAGCGCGCATGGGAAATCGTTCAAGGAACGCCCATCGATTTCGGGGGCTGGACCCCGAAGCAGGCACTGATATTGGGCATGGGAGGGAGCGGCATAAGCGGCGTTATTGCGTCCAAGATGCTTGCGGATGCGAGTCCCATTCCCATTCAAGCGAATTCCGATTACGGCGTTCCGGCATGGACGGGCGAGGAGACATTGGTGGTGGCGTGCAGTTATTCGGGCAACACCGAGGAGACGTTGATGGCATTGAACTCGGCCCGGGAGCGAGGGGCCCGGGTGGTTGCAATCACTTCAGGAGGGCAACTCGGGGAATGGTGCGAACAGTATGATTGGCCTTCGGTTCGCATTCCTGGTGGCGAGCCACCGCGGTCGCAATTTGGATATGCTTTTACATCGGTCATGCATGTATTGTATGCGGCAGGGCTGGTACCCGAAGCAACATATGAGAGCTTTGGTCATGTTGCCGAACACCTTTTATCCAATCAAACCAATGCCATGGAGCGTGCCGAGGCATTGGCCAACTTGGTGGAAGGTCGGAGCGTTTTGCTGTATGCTGACGCGGCGCAAGAAGGCTTAATAATACGGTGGCGTCAACAGCTGAATGAAAACAGCAAATTGCTGTGCAGTCATCATGTATTTCCAGAGATGAACCACAACGAATTGGTGGGCTGGGAAGGCGGGGACGAGACCTACGTGGCGCTCATGCTTCAAACGCCAGAGGATCATCCGCGAACCCGGATCCGAATGGACGTATGCATGGAGATTTTTCAAGCCCAAGGGGCCGATGTTGTTGTGGTTGAAGGCGATGGGGAGAACGGCATTTTGCGCTTTTTTGATTTGGTACACGTCGGGGATTGGTTGAGCTTGTTGTTGGCAGAACGGTCTCAAGTGGATCCGGTGGATATCAAAAACATTGATCACCTCAAAGACGCGCTTTCCAAAATTCCATGAACAGTGAAACCACTTGTCACGTTTCATGATTTAGGCCGTCAGCCGTACGAGCCTATTTGGCGTCATCAAGAAGTGCTGATGAAGGAAATCATAGCGCAAAAGATTGCCCGACGCAACGCAGGACTGGAAGGATTAGAAGAAGGAGATTCGGCGGCATTGAAGGTGCCGAAAAGCCATTTGATTTTTGTTGAGCATCCTCATGTGTTGACATTGGGCAAATCAGGGGACGCCAAGCACGTGGTAGCTTCACCTGAGCGGTTGAAGGCCCTTGGTGTCGAGTACTTTCCCATCAACCGGGGGGGCGACATTACCTACCACGGCCCTGGGCAATTGGTGGGCTACCCCATCTTAGATTTGGATCAGTACTTCAACGACATCGGGAAGTACATGCGGTATTTGGAGGAAGCCATCATGCGGACGTGTGCAGATTATGGGGTCGCAGCAGGACGGATTGAAGGACTTACCGGGGTCTGGGTGGACGTTGAGAAGGGAATGGGCGCGAGGAAGATTGCGGCACTCGGTGTGAAATGCTCGCGTTGGGTAACGATGCACGGGTTTGCGTTCAACCTGAATACAGATTTACAGTTTTTTGACCTCATCGTGCCCTGTGGAATTGGGGATCGCGGCGTGACTTCTTTGGCCCAGGAATGCGGCAGGGAGATCGATGTAAAGGAAGTGAAAGCGAAGATTTTAGATCACTTGACGAACCTGTTCGGGTGGCACGTAGGTTTGGCCGAACTTCGTAAAAATTCTGAATCATGAAAGCGCTAAAAATTACGGGCCTTGTAATTCTCCTTGCTGTGATCGGAACACAGGTTACTGGTTACGGATACATCTGGGGCGGAATCCAAGAAACGTATTTGCGCGGGTGGAAAAACTCCAACATCGATGACATAGAATTCCGCGATTTGAGGACGATTGAATCCGCCGATTCAGCGCATGCATGGATTTCGAAGCCGGTGTGGGGGATGGATTTCACCGAAGAGGAGCGAAAATGGCACGAGGAATATATGTCGGCGAGTTTTTTAGTTCTTCACGGGGACACGTTGCTGTTTGAACGCTACATGCAAGGGTTTGATGAGCGCACCGTGTCGAACTCATTTTCCGCGTGCAAGAGCATTGTGGCGCTGGCAACGGGCCTTGCCGTTACCCAAGGCTTGGTCAATGTAGACGCCGAATTGGCGGACTACATCCCACGATTCAAAGGCGACGCAGGCAAAGGCTTGACCGTAGAGGAAGTTCTTCAAATGCGCACCCACATTACGTTTGGAGAGGATTATAGCAATCCATTTGGGTTCATGGCGAAGGCCTACTACCGAGCGGATATAACGAGTTTGTTGGAGCAGTATCGTGTGCCCTCGGAACCTGGGACAGACTGGAAGTACCAAGGGGGGAACACCATGCTTCTTGGGGAGCTGATCGCGAAATTAGACCGGGGCTCATTGAGCGATTGGGTGGAGCGCGGTCTGTGGCAGCCAATGGGCGCGGAAAACAAGGCGTTTTGGGGTTTAGATGCGTCGGATGAAGAAGGAGGTGTGGAGCGGTGTTTTGCGGCCTATTACGCAACACCCAGAGACTTTGCTCGATTTGGAAAGTTGATCAATCACGCTGGCAACTGGAACGGAAATCAATTGATTGATTCAACTTTCATGGCGGATTTGATTCGCCCGATCAATGAAACGACGACTGAATGCACTGTGGACCATTACGGGTATCAAATTTGGCTGGGCCGGACAGAGGATGGCCTGGCGTTCAGCTGCATGGAAGGGTTGCGAGGCCAGTTCGTAGTGTCGGTGCCATCTTTGGATCTGGTCGTGGTCCGCACGGGTTTCAAAAAAGATGAACACAGAACCGATGAGCTGCCTTCTGACGTGTACCGCATCGTCCAGATGGGAAGAAGGGTATTCGAGGCTGCTCAAGCGGTGCGAATGTGAGTTCATCATGTGCGGACGCAAAAAAGGTCGGCGGTACTTTTCATTTGCGCTGTTGATTTGAGGTGTTAATAGCAAAAGGATGACAAAAGAGAACACCCCCATTCGTTGCTTGGTTGTGGACGATGAAATGCACGCGCGCCAAGCGATTTGCCGGCAAATAGAAAGGCATTGCCCCGACTTTCATGTGGTTCAAACCGCCAGCAGCGCCGTCGAAGCATTCCAATTGGTGAATGAACTGACGCCTGACGTGGTTTTTTTGGATGTGCAGATGCCCCATGAGACGGGATTGCAGCTGTTGGATCGATTCAAGGAACGAAACTTTTACGTGGTGTTCTGTACGACCTACCACGAATATGCGGTGGAAGCCTTGCGCCGGCGGGCATTTGATTATTTACTGAAGCCAGTTGATCAGGATGACTTGATCGCGTGCGCGAAAAAAATCATTCACAAACTTCGGATTGAAAAGGAGCCATCGCCTCAACAGCCGCCTGGCGGAAAACGAATCGAGCTCATCACCTCAGGGCAGCGTTTCTTTGTGCGTCATTCAGAAATTCTTTACGTCGAGGCTTCAGGCAGTTATTCCACGTTCTATTTAAGTTCGGGCAGGCGGATAACGGTTTCGAAAAACCTCAAGCGCATCGAAGTCATGCTGCAGGATTCTATTTTCTGCCGGGTGCACAATTCCTTTTTGGTGCGACTTGCGTCGGTTCAATCGTTTAGCCACCGGAACGGTACACTGCATTTGACCAACGGGAAGGACGTACCGATTGCTGTTCGAAAAAAGGAACATGTCCGAAAGCGGTTGATTCAACTCATGATTGATGTTAACGGTGATGCAGGAATGCCCCTCGCTGCCGAGTCTGAGACGCCGCTTATTTAAAAACAAGCACCAAGGTTCGAGCGAGTATCTTTGCTCTATCATGGAACGGAAAGACATCCGCGCGTTATCGCCCTCCGAATTGCAGGAAGCCATGCTGGAATTGGGAGAAAAACCTTTTCGGGCGAAGCAAGTAGAGGAATGGATTTGGACAAAAGGAGCGGGATCATTTGAAGAAATGAGCAACCTTTCCAAATCGCTTAGAGAGCGGTTGGAAGAGAATTTTACGCTGCAGCGAGTCGCCATCGCAGACCAACAGCACAGCGAGGATGGGACCATCAAATGTGCATTTGATGTGCGGGCAGGACAGGTGGTAGAAGGGGTATTGATTCCAACATCGAAACGGATGACGGCGTGCATCTCCTCCCAAGCAGGATGTAGCTTGGCTTGTAAATTTTGTGCGACGGGTCGACTTAAGTTGCTCAAGAATTTGAGTGCAGGCGAGATCTACGATCAAGTTGAAATGATTCGGGACATGGCCATGGATCACCATCAGCAGCACTTAACGAACATCGTTTACATGGGAATGGGAGAGCCACTGCTGAATTACAAAGAAGTGCTTGCATCCATTGACCGCATTTGTGGAGACCCCGGACTTGGTATGTCGCCCAAGCGCATCACAGTGAGCACGGCTGGAATCGCCAAGGCAATTAAGCGACTCGGAGATGATGAAGTTCGGTTCAATTTAGCGCTTTCATTGCATGCAGCGAACGACGAAAAACGCAACCGCATCATGGCCATCAATGAGTCCAATAACCTGGACGCTTTGGCAGAGGCGCTGCAGTACTTTTACTCCAAGACAGGCACGCGGGTGACGTTTGAATACATCATCTTCAAAGATTTCAATGACGAACTGGAGGATGCTCGAGAACTGGCTGCTTTTTGTGCCCGGGTTCCGAGCAAGGTCAACATCATCGAATACAACCCCATTGATGGCGGTGAATTCGAACAAGCAGATCCTGAGCGGGTCGACGCCTTTGTGGCGCTATTGGAAAGCCGCAACGTAATTGTCAATGTCCGGCGCTCTCGGGGGAAGGACATTGATGCAGCCTGCGGTCAACTGGCGAATAAAAATTCCGCCGCAACACCGGCATTTAAGACGTAATTAGTCCAGTTTGAGCACGGCGAGGAAGGCCGATTGAGGTACTTCAATGTTCCCTACTTGGCGCATACGCTTCTTTCCTTTTTTCTGCTTTTCGAGCAACTTTCGCTTTCGAGTGATGTCACCGCCATAGCATTTTGCCGTGACGTCTTTTCGAACGGGCTTAATGGTCTCGCGTGCGATAATCTTGGCGCCGATGCCGGCCTGCAAGGCGATCATAAACTGCTGACGCGGGATCAATTCCTTGAGCTTGAGGCAGATTTTCTTTCCAAGATTAAAGGCGTTATCGCGGTGGATGAGGGCGCTGAGGGCATCGACACCGTCTCCGTTGAGCATAATGTCAAGTTTCACCAAGTGAGAAGGCTTGTACTCATCCGGGAAGTAATCGAAAGACGCATAACCCCTGGAGACGGATTTGAGTTTGTCGTAAAAGTCGAATACGATTTCTCCGAGGGGCATATTAAACGAAAGCTCCACTCGATCGGAAGTCAAGTAGACTTGGTTCAACAAAACCCCACGCTTTTCAATGCACAAGCTCATGACCTGGCCGATGTATTCGCTCTTGGTGATGACTTGAGCTTTGATGAACGGTTCTTCGACGCGTTCTAAGTGATTCGGAACGGGCAAATCAGAGGGGTTATTGACAACCTGCATCCCGCCATCTTTGGTGTATGCGTGATAACTCACGTTCGGCACGGTGGTGATCACCGTCATATCAAATTCCCGCTCCAGCCGCTCTTGAATGATCTCCATGTGCAACATCCCGAGAAATCCGCATCGAAAGCCAAAGCCCAAGGCGACGGAGGATTCCGGTTCAAATACCAATGAGGCATCGTTGAGCTGCAATTTCTCCATGGATGCGCGAAGCTCCTCGTAATCTTCCGTGTCGACCGGATAAATCCCCGCAAACACCATCGGCTTGACATCTTCAAACCCGTGGATGCGGTCTTCACAGGGGTTTTCCTTGAGCGTGATCGTATCTCCTACCTTGACTTCTCGGGCGTTTTTGATGCCTGAAATGATGTACCCAACATCGCCGGGGGCCAGTTCCTTGCGGGGAATGAGATCCATACCTAGAACACCGATTTCATCTGCGGTGTAATCGTTGTTGGTCGCGAAAAATTTGACCAAATCCCCCTTTTTTAGTCGGCCGTTTAGGATGCGGAAATAAGCGATGATTCCTCGAAAGGGGTTGTAAACACTGTCAAAAATCATGGCCTGCAAGGGGGCATCAGGATCACCTTTCGGGGCTGATACCCGTTCTACAATGGCCTCCAGAATTTTGTCCACACCCAAGCCGGTTTTACCGCTAGCCGGTATGATATCGTCCATAGAGCAGCCAATGAGGTCCACGATTTGGTCTCCGACTACCTCCATGTCGGCAGAGTCCAAATCCATTTTATTGAGGACGGGGATGATTTCAAGGTCATGCTCCAAAGCGAGGTAGAGATTTGAAATCGTCTGAGCTTCAATGCCTTGCGTTGCATCTACAATGAGGAGGGCCCCTTCACAAGCGGCGATGGATCGAGAGACTTCGTAGCTGAAGTCGACGTGTCCTGGCGTATCAATCAAATTAAAGATGTACTCCTCTCCATCGGCCGCGGTATAGACCATCTGAATGGCGTGGCTTTTGATGGTGATCCCACGCTCTCGTTCGAGGTCCATATCGTCGAGCGCTTGGTCCTGCATCTGCCGTTCGGTGATGGTTCCTGTGGTTTGGAGCAACCTGTCGGCCAGGGTGCTTTTCCCATGGTCAATATGTGCAATAATGCAGAAATTTCGGATGTTTTTCATCGAGGACGAATGTTCCTCAAAACTACGTTGCAACCGGATGCTTTTTAGAAGAATTGTTGCGGATATTTCGAGTACTTCAGGATTGCCCTATATTTACGAATTCTGTGGTCGTTTGATTGTTGATAATCATAGCTTTCCAATTTTGAGCTGACCTGTGAAACCTGTAAACCTGTTGAAATGAGTCGAATCTTACTAACAGCAATATTTGGCCTGCTGGCCTTTGGCCTTGCAGCCCAAGTGGAATACACCAGCCAAAATGTTGCAGATCAAGCACCCTACGTGCAGCCTTCTGAGACTTCAATTGAGGGCGTGCTTGAGCGGTATGGTTCGTACAAGGGTGCGGTATTGAATATGACACGTGATGAGTGGGAGGTCATGCGGTCTTCGGATGTTTATGACCACGAAGAGGCCAAGCGTATTTTGAAGGAGCACAAGGCCAGGTGGAAGGCGGAACACGCACAGGAAATTGCTGACCGAAAAGCGGAGCGCATGCAAATGACGGGTGGTTGTGATTGTTGGGTGGAGCCTGACGAATCCTATACCCTGATTACTGAAGACGATCAATATTACACGGCTGGAGCAGGCATCAATGTTGATTTTTCAACACCGCCAATCCAGATGGGCTTTGATTTCAATCTCTATGGAATCACGTTTGATAATTTTTACCTGAACTCCAAGGGTTCGGTTTCTTTCGATAACTACACCATCGATTGGACACCGGAAGAGTTCCCCGTAACGACGGACGAGGTGGCTCAAATTGCGGGGTTTTGGGCCGATTCAGATTACCGATTGTCTGGAGATATTTACTACAAAGTGACGGAAAATGAAGTGCTTATTAACTTCATTGATGTGGGGTATTACAACATGGGAGAGGATCTTTATAACTCCTATCAAATCGTCATCACGAGCGAAGAATCAACGTATTTGCCGAACGGTGCGAACACGCAGATGTGCTACCTCGAAATGGATTGGGCACACGGCGATGTAGGGGGTTCGAGTGGTTGCTGCGGGGATAGCCCGGCTACGGTTGGTATCGATGCCGCTCCGGATTTTGGCCCCTTCCTGCAATTCGGTCGGTTTAATACCCTGGACGACACCTACAATGGGCCGCAGGGCACAGGTCCGGATGCGGACGATGGCGTGCATTGGCTGAATTACAGAAACTTCGTCATGGACTCCGCTGAGGACAGCGAGAACCTGGCCCCATTCCCTACGGCCAACGTGGGATGCGACACGGTATTTATGTGCTTGGGGAATACCTTCGACATGAACCTCAGCTTCCTCGGACCTGAGCCCAATCAGACCATTACCGTGACCTCCACGGATGTTCCCGGTTGGGATTACACCATCACAGAGGAAGATGACTTGGCGAATATTACGGGGATTTTCACAGCTTTGCCTGAGAATGTAGGGATTCAGGAGATTACCATTACAGCGACAGATGACGGCACACCAGTGGGTGAAACGGTGACGACCTTGGTCTTCGAAGTCTTGGATATTGTTCTGCCAGAGTTGACCGTTGATGGCAACACCGCTATTTGTGCTGGAGGGGAGTTAACCCTAACGGCAACAGGTGACTTTGAAGAAATTGTGTGGTCCAATGGAACACCAGGGAACACGAACACCTACTCGTACGGGGGGACATTTTTTGTCACAGGTTACATCGACCAGTGCACCGTTGTTGAGGAGTTTTACGTTGATCAAAGCCCTTACTTTTTACCGGATGTTGTGGTAGATCCGGCTGCAGTTTGTCCAGGGCAAACCGCTTTGGTTGTAGTGGACTCGCTCGAGCAACTGGAGTACGATATTTATCAATGGGATGCAGATTGGAATGGATTGGGCGGAGAGGTGGTTTCCTATGTGGGTGACGCGGGAGCAGAACTCACCGCAGGGACCTACCGATTGTTGGTGACGGACGAGGATGGCTGTCAAGGACAGCGAGTCTTTATCATTGAAACCATTGGATCCTTCATTCCGGAGGTAACCATTGATCCGTTCTGCGACGGCATTCCAAGTTCGGTTGTATTTGAAGGCGGTTTTTCCAGCCCGCAAGAGGGAGCATTCTTGGTTTACATGAGTTCTAACGAGTCTTCGGGTTGGGGAGGGAGTTACTTGGAGGTAATTATCAATGATGACAGCTATATCCTGACATCGAGCAGTGCCTTCGAACAATTTGATTTTGACATTGTCGCAGGAGATAACATTGAGATCGTCTTTTATGAAGACGCCTCCATCGATTCGGATGTGCTTTCCGTCTCTGTGTACAACTGCGGGTTCTTGAATGCCACGCAAATCAACGACTTGGGACCGGGCACGATTTTCACCTCTCCATCTGAATGCATCGCATCTCCAGCCACGGGCGAATGGACCTGCGTGTCTGCTCCAGTAGACGGTTGGGAGTTTACAAATACGGATCAATACGATACGGAGTTCATACCTACGAGTTACGGTCTGTATGAGATTTGCTTTGCTGAGGAGACGTGCCAGAGTGATTATTGCTACGACATTGAAATCACCGAGGAGCCTTCGGTGGAACTTACCGTCATCGATGATTTGCTGTGCGATGGGGAGTCGGAGACGGTTTTTGCTGAAGTAGATGACATAGGAGGCACGGCAACGTTGAATTGGTCTGCTCCAGGGGATGATGATGTGGCGTTCAACGAGTTCTCATTTTCGAATACGACTACGTATAACGCATCCATTGTTGTAACCAATGGTTGTGGCTCTGCGTCAGCATCTGTTCCACTGTATTCTCAATACACGCCTGAACCGAGTTTGGAGGATGAAAGTTTGTGTGAAGGCGGTGACGTCTATTTGGATCCCACCAGCCCAGATACGCCAGATTTGGAGTTCGAGTGGTACTTCAATGGCAACTTGATTCCGGGTGAGATTGCAGAAGAATATTCCGCTGTTGAAACGGGAGAATTCTGTGTGGAGGTTTCAAATCAATGCGGACAAGGTGAAGCTTGCGCGGACATTAGCATCGTCGGCGATATTCCGCTTCCACTGGAGAGCATGACCATCGATTGCTTGGGAGATGGAGTAGGTGTCGTCATTCCTGACTTGCCTGATGGATATACCGTGGTATGGCCCGATGGTTCCACCGATTTGACGTGGGAAGTAATAGATGGGAGTGAATACGATGGACAAGATATTTGCATGGACTATACCGATCCATTTGGTTGTGAGACCAACACCGTTTGCTCTTATTTGTACATTGGTTTGCCACCGGCAATTGAGCCAGAACCATTTCTTGTAGAGGACAATGGGGTTGAGTACTGGCAATGGACGAGCCCTTTTCGTCAAATAACAGCTTCTTCGGCTCCTGGAGACGATAATCCGCATTTGACGCTGTGTCCCGAAGTGGAGTACGATTTTGAGCTGCATGCTACCACATGGAATGGTACCGACTGGATCGATGGTGCTGGTGAATATGAGTGGTGGGTGGAGTGCCCGGACACGACGATTTACTTTGGCAATCCTGTGGACATCATGACCGTAGTGAGTTCAACCTTGAACCAAAATTGTTGGGAATACGGGATTGAATTGGTTGGATCAGCAATCAACCCTTGCGCAGTCGGTGGTGTGCGCCAAGAATGGGATGTCGTGATTGATTATTGTGCGTTGACCATCCCAAATGTCTTTACGCCTGATTACGGTGATGCCATGAATGAGGACTTCCACATTGAAGGCCTTGAAGTGTACGACAATGTTTACATGCGCATATACAACCGCTGGGGACAAGAGGTATACGCTAGTAACAATTACACCAATGAATCCGCGTGGCGTCCCAACAATGGTGAAACAGGAACGTACTGGTACAACTTGCGCCTACCAAGCGGCATTGAACAAAGTGGGCACGTGACGATTTTGCGCGACTGATTCAGAGGTAACTTGGCCAAATCGAAAACCCACTACGTCTGCTCTTCATGCGGCCAAGATTCGGTTCAATGGGTGGGCAAATGTCCCTCCTGTAAAGCATGGAATACGCTCGAAGCGTTCACGGTCCGGAGCAACACGCCTGCAGAGCGAAGGAAATCGCCACAGTTAAAGCCAGCTGAAGCCAGACCTCTGGCAGATGTTGAGGTGCTGGAGTTGGGAAGAACCCCAACGGGTGATGCTGAGCTCGACCGGGTATTGGGCCAGGGAGTGGTCCCAGGCGCGGTTATTTTGTTGGGGGGTGAGCCAGGAATTGGCAAGTCGACCTTGATGCTTCAATCGGTCCTTCACATGGCCAAGGGAGCGAACCGCATTCTTTATATTGCCGGAGAAGAAAGTCCAGAACAGGTGCGGATGCGCGCAGAACGACTTGGTCAAGTACCCCCGTCCCTGTTTGTTTTTGCGGAGACCGATGCGCAAGCTGTTCTGCGTGAATTGGAGGCGAACAAGCCGTCCATGGTGATTGTCGACTCCATTCAGACGATGTTTTTACCGGAGGTAGAGTCAGCCCCTGGCTCGGTTTCTCAAATACGAGAGACGGCAGCGGCCTTTACGCGCTATGCCAAACAGCATCATGTTCCCGTTTTTTTTGTGGGGCACATTACGAAGGAGGGCTCATTGGCAGGCCCGAAGGTGTTGGAACACATGGTGGACGTTGTGCTCCAGTTTGAAGGAGAACGCCACCACGCGTATCGGATGCTGCGGGCCGTCAAAAATCGGTTTGGAACGACAGCAGAGTTGGGACTCTATGAAATGAGGGGTACGGGGTTGATGGGAGTAGAGCACCCATCGGATGCGCTACTGGGTCAAAAGTCTGACGACGAAGGCTTGAGCGGAACGGCCGTGTCTGCAGCGCTCGAAGGAGCGCGTCCCATGCTGGTGGAGGTACAGGCCTTGGTTTCAACAGCCGTTTATGGAACGCCTCAGCGATCGGGAACGGGGTTTGATTTGCGCCGGCTGAATATGCTGCTGGCAGTTTTAGAAAAGCGGTGCGGTTTCAAGCTGGGATCGAAGGATGTGTTTTTGAATTTGGCAGGGGGGTTGCGCATGCAGGATCCAGCCATTGATTTGGCCGTGGTAGCAGCTATTTTAAGCAGTGTGTTGGATGTCCCGCTTCCATGGGGGACAGCTTTCGCTGGTGAAGTCGGCTTGACCGGTGAAATCCGCCCTGTTCCGCGCATAAATCAGCGCATTGCTGAGGCCAGTCGACTCGGAATGAAAAGGCTCTTTTATTCGGGCCATACGCGCAACGTAGAACGCCCAAAGGACAGTCAGCTCGAATTGGTGGGAATACGTCAGGTCAGCGATTTGCACGGACGCTTGTTCTAAGGCTTACCGGCCATGACCACAACGAACTCTCCACGTGGCTCGTGCTCGGTGAAGTGGGCGATTAACTCAGACGCCGGACCTCGGACGGTTTGTTCATGTAACTTACTTATTTCCCGAGAACAAGCGACCCACCTATCGCTCCCGCAATGGGTTTCTATTTCATTGAGCAACTTCAAGATGCGGTGAGGAGATTCGTACAACACCACCGTGCGCTCTTCTTCAGCCAATGCAATTATTCGCTTTTGACGTCCTTTTTTGTGAGGTAAGAAGCCTTCAAAAACAAATCGATCGCAGGGAATCCCCGAAACGACAAGTGCGGGCACAAAGGCGGTTGCTCCGGGTAAGCAAACAACGGGGATGCCTTGTTCGGTGCATGCGCGTACCAGAAGAAAGGCGGGGTCAGAAATTCCCGGAGTACCGGCGTCAGAGCATATGGCCAGCGAATGGCCCGTTTGGAGAGCATTGATCCATCCTGGAGTGGACTTGTGCTCATTGTGCTGATGAAAGGCCTTCAGCGGCGTGTCAACTTCAAAATGATGTGTCAGTTTGCCCGTCGTTCGGGTATCCTCGGCGAGGATGAATGTTACTTCGCGCAGAATGTCCACAGCACGCGGTGTGAAGTCACCGAGGTTTCCAACTGGGGTCGGAATGAGATAGAGGGTGCCATTCTGGGCAGTTGAGTCGCTCATGCTGTCACAAATAAACGACGAACCAGGGTGAGAAAAGCCAATCCCCCTTGGTCTTCATCTTCCCAATCCACATCTGTTGTTGACTCCAGCAAGAGCAATTGTGCTTCCTCGAATTGACTGCAGCGTTCAATGGTTTCACAGAGCTGCATGAATGCGGGAACGTCACCGTCGGTGAGCAGGGTGGAAAAGCGTACCCGGTCATTGATGCTTAAGGCGCTTTTGAGGGCAACGAGCTTTTGTTCACTCAATGTTTCGGCAAGGGAGGGGCCTCCTGCAGGCGAGGTTGTTGCTGGACTAGATTTGATTGCGGTCGGATCTAATTGGGGTGTGTGGCTCAGGGCCTCCGCCTCTGTGATGACTTCCACCTCTTCCTGGACCAACTCGGATGGAACGACCACTTCCTCGGCCTCGATGTGCTGCTCTTGGGCGACGGACTGAATCGATGCCAAGTGCTCGGCTATAGCTACGGTGCGCTGGGAAGTCCCGAGTTGGAGATGAATGTTCGCCCAATCGGGGTCGGTTTGATCCAATTGTTCAAGGCAAGATTGCAATGCCGCTTTTGCCGTTGCCAAGAGTTCGGAGCTTGTGGGTTGGTCGTTCATGGGGTCGATTTACGGAAGAGGTCTTTTAGGAGTTCTTTTTCGCGCTGGAAATTTTCTTTGCGGTGGTTTTTTTGGGCTTCCCGGTCCCAGCTATATACTGGATTCTGAACCGTTCCTTGCATGGAGATGAAAAACTGCTGTCCGAGACCATCGTCTTCAATGGGCCCAAATTCACTCTCACGAGCGGATCGCAAGTCGCGCATGGCAAACCCCAGTGTGTAGTCGATGGAGGAGTCAAAACCGTATTGACCTTCAAGGGTAATATTCATCGCAGAGGAGCGAATTTCAACGGTCGGGATTTGCACGACTCCCCGGGAGATGTATACCGGGGACTCGAGGTGATCAAAGGTGACATCGGCGAGGCGTTCGCTGAGGTCATCGGGATCGACAAGCGGAGCCATCATGCGGTGACCGCGCAAGTAATCGGCGATGTCTTCAAAAGCTTCAAGGTCCTTGAGCGAGCCATGTTCGATGGAGGAGGCTCCCAAAACATCAAGGCTAGAGGGGTCCCACTCACCGTTGGTCAAGAGGTCAAACTGCACAGAGCCAGACACTTCAAGTTTGCCGCTCAAGTGGGTGGAACGGAGCGTTGTTTGATCAAAATTATTGAATGCCCTAAAAAGCGAGGGGAGGTCGCAATGGACTACGTTAGGATGGATGAGAAAGGCTGCCTTGGAACCGTCCGGGGCGAATGAACACTGGCCATCTCCGGTCAGGGAGCCTTCCAAGGTGGACGCTTTAAACCGCGATACCTGCCATTGCGATGGATCTCCTGTGAGGCGGAACTGAACGGTATCCAAGCTCCAATTTTCATAGGCGACATGGCCGACTTCAGCTTCCAAATCGACGGCGATTCCCGCGGGCAATTGCATATCCTGCAAGGCAAAAGTCTCGGAAGAATCTGTGGCGGCATAAGCCCATTGCGGAAGATGAATAGTTCCCCCAATGCTCGTTGGTTTATCCTTTGAATTGAAGTCATCGATTTCGAGGTCACCGTCGAGTTGGATTTCATCCCATTGGGCTTGAAATGACGATACGGTGGCCATGTTTTTATTGACCTCGCCGGTTGCTTGGGCAGTCCATGGAACCCCTTTCCATTCCCCTGCCATTTTATCTGCGGTAAACGCACCCTCAAATTCCCAGCCGCTGGTGCGTCGTTCGGCCTTTCCGTTCCATGTGGTGAGCCCCGAATGTGGCCACTCATTTCCAGACGGGAGTAAGCCTTTTTCCAAGGCACCCCAATCTACTTGACCAGCGCCCTCGGTTTGAAAGGTTCCTGTTTTGAAATCGATTCGATTTACTGCTCCTTGCCAATTCCAGCCTTCGGATTGGAGGTTGACAGCAGGGGCATCAGCTCGCCATCGCCCGTTGTCAAATGTGACCCAAATCCGCGCGTCTCCCTTGGCATTTACCATGCGATCTTCCCAAGGAACTTGCCATGTCCCCGAGTCAATCACCCAATTGGATTTGAAGACATTGTCCGCCCAGGTGAGGGAGCCGCTGGCTGTTGTTGCGCTGGAGAGTTTGTTCCAGGGTGAGGGGAGTGGAACCAGCGCTTTAAATGCCGACAGCGAAATGTGGCTGGCATGGCCTTCGATTCGCCATGGGCCACCATCTTTTTCCACTTCAAATTGAGCTTCTAACCCCTTCCAGAGAACCTCGGTAAGCGAAATCCAGACGGCTTCAGAGGTGGGATTCCATCTGAACTCACCGGCCCAATCCAACGGACTCTTCGTTTTGAATTCCGGTGTCTCTGCGGTGCCAACAACCCCTTCGCCAATGGCAAAGAGGCCGGTGTCGCTCCAGGCGATTTGCACGCGGGCTTCATCCACGTGGACCGTCCGGTTATCTGCTCGCACAGCCGTGCGCAGGAATGTCAGGTTTTGGATAGAGAAAGAGGCGCTGCTAGAGGTGGTATCTGCGCGGGCAGTGCGCCAAACGTCGGTGTTCCATTGGCCATCCTCTGTGCTTTGTAAGTTCAATTGGGCGTCAGAAATACTCAGCTCTGAGAGTTCGTATTGGCCGCGCAGCAGTGCAAGGGCGTGGCATGCGAGTTGGATTTGACCTGCTTGGATTAAGGTGTCATTTGACCCGAACGAGTCCATGGCCCAGACGCCATTCAAAACAAGTGAAACATCGGGGAAATGCGACCAAAGGTCCAATTCGATTTTTTCGATGTGCGCATCTGTGATCAGCCGCTCATCCAATTCACGGAGAAGCTGCTCGGTCAGGCGGTCCTCATGGGATGCCAACCAAGCGATGCCAGCTCCCCCGCAGGCGAGAATCAAGAGGACAATTACCAATAAAGTTATGCGCAGACGTTTCATTGAGATTCTTCCATTCGAAACTACAGTGTTGAACGGTTGACCGTGCACAAGCATTGTGCCGAATGTGCACAGTTTGAAGTGGAAGACGCATCTTTGTCTTATGAAGAAACGAACCTTCCTGAAATTGGCTGGCACTGCGGGTGCAGGCATGTTAATTGCACCATTCGTTGGATGTGGAACGGGCGACGCTCGCACGCAAGAGAGGGATGCACCGGTAAAAGGGATGAAGCCAAAGCCTTTTTTGTTCGAGCAAGAGGCGCTGGGTTACGGATTTGATGCCTTGGCTCCTCGGATTGATGCGGCGACCATGGAAATTCACTTTGGAAAGCACCATGCGGGGTATGTCAACAAACTGAACAAAGCCATCGGCGCAGCCAATGGGGCCTATGATGGAATGGAGCTTGTGAATCTGTTGGGGACGCTCCAGCCAGATCAAACGGCCTTGCGAAATAACGGAGGAGGCCACTACAACCACACGTTGTACTGGAGGACTTTGACTCCGGGAGGCTCTCCAGAACCGGAAGGTGCATTGCGGGAGGAACTTGAGTCGGCCTTTGGTTCTGTGGGGGCATTCACAGAAGCTTTTGCTACCGCTGGGGCCAAGCGATTTGGAAGCGGATGGGCTTGGCTGATTCGAAACGAAGAAGGCCAATTGGAAGTCACGAGTACACCGAACCAAGACAACCCTCTGATGTCCCAAATTGTCGATCGACCGGGCACCCCTTTATTGGGAATGGACGTGTGGGAGCATGCGTATTATCTGAATTACCAAAACCGTCGAAAAGCCTACATATCGGCTTTCATGTCTTTGGTTAACTGGGATGTAGTTGCTGTTAACGCGTCGGCACAATAGGTGCAGTCACCCTGCGCAAGGTTCCGCTGGATGTGAGTCCCCCCTGGGTCAAAAGCTTGCGAAAGGCGGCGTTATTTTCGGGTGACAACACATGGGTTGTCTTTCCTAAGACCTCAACCTGCTCAACGGCTGCGGTGTTGAGGACTTCACTCCACACAGCGACGGCATCAGCGTCGTCTTGATCAAATTTCCACAAGTAGATTTCATCCTTCCATCTGCGCCCCAACGTCACGGACCATCGGGAAGGGTCATCCAGGCCTTGGCTTAACACCAGATACCCATGGAAGCGCCGCAATTTCGCTTGTTCTCCAAGCTGAATTGTATCTTCAGAGCTTTCATCGAAAACCATGGACGGGTGAATTTCCACAGTGAGATTGTCCCCATCGGTCCACGTTCCTTGCCATTTTGCTGGAAATTGATTCAAATCTCTGCGCCCCAAAGGCATGGGTTCGGTAAAGGTTACCGAGGAGCAACCTGTCCAGAAGAAGGCGCCAATTAACATGAATAGGATTAATCGAGTCATGCTCCTTGAATTTATTGAATGAACCACACGGCCAGCAGCCCCACAGCGAGGCAATAAAGGGCAAAGACATTCAAGTTTGTTTTTCGCACCAACCGAATCATCCATTGGCACGCGGCTACTCCGCTGATGAATGCGGCGGCTGTTCCAAGCGCATAAGCCATGCCGCTCACTTGTCCTGTACCTGCGCCTCCGGCTTCCATGAAGTCTTTGATTTCCAAGGCAGTTGCACCAAAAATGACAGGGAGTGCCATGAGAAAACTAAACCGCGCAGCTTCCTCACGTGAAATTCCCAATGCGATAGCCGTTCCGATGGTAGAGCCCGATCGACTAATTCCCGGAATGATAGCCAATGCTTGGGCCACCCCAATGCCGATGACCTTGCCGGTCGAGAGGGTGCGTGACGCCGCCGATAAGCGCTCAGACAAAAAGAGAATCAATGCGGTCACGCACAGCGACCACCCCACCCGCTCGGGATGTTCAATAAAAACAGATTCGATTTGGTCGCGCAAGGTGAACGCTACCGCGACGGCGGGCAAGGTGGAAAGGGCCAACCATCCGATGTAACGGTGAGCGGTATGTCGCTCTTGGCGGTCGGAATCAAACGCGCCAGCAATGAGTTTGGCGATGTCTTTTCGAAACACCACCAACGTGCTGCACGCCGTAGCTCCATGCACTAAAATGCTAAAGGTCAAATCAACTTCTTGCAGTTGAAACAAGGCTTTTCCCAGCTCCAAATGCCCCGAGCTACTTACCGGTAAGAATTCTGTTAATCCTTGGATAATCCCAAGGATAATCGCTTCCCAAGGCGACATCAGCGCTTTAGAATTGCGTAAAAGATGGTCCCATAGCCGAGCAATACGACGAGGGGTGCAACGGTAATCCGCCGAGTGCTGAAGATTTCATCGCTGAATGCCGTTGGATCTTCTGCGGCACCTCCCGACATCAGGAGATAGCCGACAATCAAAATAGCAATCCCAATGATCAACCATTGGTAGTTCGTCTGTTTCAAGGCGAACCCATCGGGAGAATTTTTTGATGCACTCATGGGGCAAAGTTAATGCAAGGTGTCCAAGCGTTTTTTCAAAAATCGATTGACAGCAAAAGCGGTGGAACTTACGCCGAAAAGAACACCTAGAAATAAGAGGATTCCCAATAACACGCCTAAAATCAAAGGAGAGAAGGGATCGAGGAAGGAGGTGTTTTGGAATTGAACGAGCGTAAGGATTCCATTGATGGCTGCAAAGGCCAATGCTCCAGAGACTATTCCGTAGTAAAACCCTTGTCGCAAAAAAGGCGCTCGAATGGCCTGGGGATGGGCCCCTACGAGCTGCATGGTTTTGATCAAAAATCGACGGGCAAAAACGGTGAGCCGAATCGTGTTATTCATCAGGGCAACGGCCGCCAACAAAAAGATTGCGGCGAGCCCAATCAGGGGACCGACCAATCGTTGAATGGTGCGTTCAATTTGTCCGAGCAAGGCTTCTTGCCAAACAACATCCGCAACACCGGGGATCTCCTCCAAGCGCTGAACAGCGATAGCAAGTGCCTCAGTAGTACTCGCACTCGGGAGCATCCGCAAATCCATGACGTCCGATAGAGGGACGTAGCCTAAGAAATCTACAAATGACTCGCCTAGTTGTGCTTCCAATTCCCGGCTTGCGGTTTGGGCATCAATGAAGGTAACGGATTCAACGCCCGGGTCAGTTCGCACGATTTCGCGCGCCTCTTCCAATGCTGTTGGATCCACATCCCGTTGAAAAAACACCTGAACACGCGCTTCCTGGCGAAGCTCTTGTTCCCAGTGGTGCCCCAAAAACCCAATGACAAGCAAAAGCCCAATAAGTAAAAGCGTCAGGCTCATACCGACGGTCGTGGTAACCGCGGTGGTGATTTGAGCGCCAGAAGGGCGATTGGATGAAGCAGAAGGAGAAGTCATGTGTGATTCGTCCCCCAAATATGCGATGAAACGACGAATCGGTTGCAAACGATTGTTATTCGCGGTGCATTGCGTTGACTGCGCAGTTTAGAACGATTTTAAATAACGTATCTTTACAGCAAAATCAAGCAATAGAGATGATTACAGTCAATGAAAGCGCACGAGACGAGGTGCTCAATTTGCTGAAAGAAGAAGGGCGACCCTCGGGCAGTTTTGTTCGGGTGGGTGTCAAAGGTGGTGGGTGTTCAGGATTGATGTACGAAATGACGTTTGATCATGAAGTCCAAGAAGGAGATCAAACGTTTGAGGATAAGGGAGTAAAAATAGTCGTAGACCGGAAGAGCTTTCTGTACCTCGTGGGCACAGAATTGCAATTCAGTGGAGGGCTCAATGGAAAGGGTTTTCAGTTCTACAATCCCAACGCCAACAGAACATGTGGCTGCGGAGAGAGTTTTTCATTGTAGCGAACGCCGATTTGATTAGTGTGTTTTTAGCAACAGATCGAAAAAAGATCCAATGGCATACGACGGGAAAGACAAGGTTTTAGAGGAAGTCACAGGCAAATCGTACGAGTTTGGTTTCACGACAGAAATCGAATCGGACAAGGCGCCAGCAGGCCTCAGTGAGGATATCATCCGCTTGATTTCCTCCAAGAAGGAAGAGCCTGATTGGCTGTTGCAGTGGAGGCTCGAGGCATTTGCGGTGTGGCAAACCATGGAAGAACCCGACTGGCCGCATCTCAACTATGTGAAGCCGGATTACCAAGCGATCAGTTATTATGCGGCTCCTAAGCAAAAGAAGCAACTGAATTCGCTGGATGAGGTGGACCCTGAGATGCGCCGCACCATGGAAAAGCTGGGTATTTCGATGGAGGAGCAAAAGCGCCTGTCTGGCGTGGCAGTAGACTTCGTGATGGACTCGGTTTCTGTGGCGACCAGTTTTAAAGAAAAGCTCGGTGAATTGGGGATCATTTTTTGTTCCATGAGCGAGGCGGTCAAAGAGCACCCAGAGCTCGTGCGCAAATACCTCGGAAGCGTTGTTCCAACCCGAGACAATTTTTTTAGCGCATTGAACTCTGCCGTTTTTACAGACGGGTCATTCTGCTACATTCCTAAAGGCGCGCGATGCCCCATGGAGTTGAGCACGTATTTCCGCATCAATGAATCTGGCACAGGCCAGTTTGAGCGCACGTTGGTCATCGCGGATGAAGCGAGTTATGTGAGTTATTTAGAAGGGTGCACGGCTCCTCAACGCGACGAAAACCAACTGCATGCGGCGGTGGTCGAACTGGTCGCTTTGGACGAGGCAGAAATCAAGTATTCCACCGTTCAGAATTGGTACCCAGGCGATGCCAGCGGCAAGGGCGGAGTGTACAACTTTGTCACGAAGCGGGGGATATGCCACCGTCGTTCAAAAATCAGTTGGACCCAGGTTGAAACGGGCAGTGCCGTGACGTGGAAATACCCAAGTTGTATTTTGAAAGGCGACCACAGCGTGGGAGAATTTTACAGTGTGGCCGTGACAAACAATGCCCAGCAGGCCGATACCGGCACGAAGATGATTCATTTGGGGAAGAACACGCACTCGACCATCATCTCCAAAGGGATCAGCGCAGGAAACAGCCACAACAGCTACCGTGGTTTGGTCCAGATCATGCCATCGGCGGCGAATGCCCGCAATTTTTCGCAATGCGACTCCCTGCTCATGACCGACACGAGTGGAGCGCACACCTTCCCATACATCGAAGTGAAAAACCCAACGGCTCAAGTCGAGCACGAGGCGACGACTTCTAAAATCGGGGAAGATCAAATCTTTTATTGCCTCCAACGTGGCATCGATGCGGAACAGGCGATTAGCCTGATCGTGAACGGTTACGCGAAGGATGTGCTGAATCAACTGCCCATGGAATTTGCCGTGGAAGCTCAAAAACTCTTGTCCATCTCATTGGAAGGAAGTGTAGGATAATGCTGAAAATCAACGAACTCCAGGCTTCGATCGACGAATCGAAGATCCTCAAAGGCCTCAACCTCACCATCAATCCCGGTGAAGTCCATGCCATCATGGGCCCCAACGGCTCCGGCAAATCAACCTTGGCATCCGTGTTAGCGGGTCGTGAAGATTACAGTGTCGATGGGGGAATGGTCGACTTCAATGGGACCGACCTTTTGGACATGGACGCCACCGAGCGTGCTCGAGCAGGGCTGTTCTTGGCCTTCCAATACCCGGTTGAAATACCCGGGGTTTCCAACATCAATTTTATGCGAGCAGCTGTCAACGGCAAGCGCGAGCACGAAGGGTTGGACCCCATCAAAGGAAAAGACTTTCTCGAGATGGTCAAGGAAAAAGCGAAGCTGGTTGAACTCGATGGGCGCTTGCGAAATCGTTCAGTCAATGAAGGGTTTTCGGGAGGAGAAAAGAAGCGCAACGAAATCTTTCAAATGGCCATGCTCGAGCCGAAGTTGGCCATCCTCGATGAGACGGATTCGGGCCTCGACATTGATGCCTTGCGCGTTGTATCCGAAGGGGTAAATGCCATGCGCTCTCCTGATCGGAGCTTCCTCGTTATCACGCACTATCAGCGGTTGTTGGATTACATCGTTCCGGATTTTGTGCACGTATTGGTCGATGGCCGAATCGTCCGTTCAGGAGGAAAAGAATTGGCATTAGAGCTCGAAGAAAGAGGCTACGACTGGATCAAAGAAGACGCAGTGGCATGATGGATTTGGCCAAGCCCCAAGTGATGGACCGACCAACGAAGTCGGTGCAGCATGCTGCGACGCAAGAGAAAGGAGTGGCCTTTGTCGAAGCACTGGACCGCATCATGGGATCGGCCCGAAGCGCATACGACGAAGTTCTTTCAAGCTTACCTGTGCCCCACCGCCGCGTGGAGCGCTGGAAATATACACCGGTCGCTGCTTGGTGGAGTGAGGTGAAATCAGCAGAGACCGCAACGGTCGCTGCAGCAGGCTGTGAGCCGAATCCGATTCCAGGGCTGGACGCCTATCGAATGGTCTTTGTGAATGGACACTTTGACGCTGCAGCAAGTGACTTACCGGTGCATCCGGGCGTCGTTTGTATGCCGTTGTCCCAAGCGCCACCCGAAACACTCCAAGCCATGGACGCTCAGCAACCCGAACACGCGGAGTGGTTTGCGGCATTGAATGGAAAGTTTGCGAGCGAAGGCATGTACTTGCGCGTCGAAAAGAATACTGTTTTGGACCGGCCCATCCTGGTGCATCACCGGTGCACTGGCGAAGGGAGCGTTTCCTTTTTGCGGCATGACATGGTGATAGGCGCTCACGCGCAAGTGAAGTGCGTGCAATGGTCGAGTGCTTCAGAGGATGCTATGGGAGCAGTGAATATCCTGACTCGGGCATCCATTGGAGAGAATACGCGGCTGAGCTTGGACAAAGTTCAAGACGAAGGGGGGCAGGTCAAGCACGTAGCCTTTGAAGACATTCGCCAGGCCCGTGGAAGTCGAGCAGACGTTCACACGGTGACCATCCGTGGCCAGTGGGTCCGGAATGACTTAACCTTTCGCATTGACGGAGAAGGATCGCATGCCGAGCTCAATGGCATATTCCTGCCTTTGGATGGCGAGTTCGTTGACAACCATACGACGGTTGATCACCGCGTCGCGCACTGCACGAGTTCAGAAAATTATAAAGGCATCTTGTACGGCAAGAGCACAGGAGTATTCAACGGAAAAGTTTTTGTCCGTCCCGATGCGCAGCAGACCAACGCTTACCAACAAAACGCCAACATCCTGGCTAGCGATCAGGCGACCATGAATGCCAAGCCGGAATTGGAGATTTATGCGGATGATGTAAAATGCAGCCACGGGTGCACCATTGGACAATTTGATAACGAGGCGCTTTTTTATGCCCGTTCCCGCGGGGTAGGTCTTGAAGCGGCCAAGGCGATGTTGGTGCATGCCTTCATTGGAGAGGTATTGCAAGGATTGGCCGTGCCGGAAGTGCGTTTGGAAGTGGAGCACCGATTGGCCGAAAAGCATCAATGGGAAATCTGGAGCGATCATCCGGACAACGAATCTTAATTCTGAGGCATGAGCAAGGTGCTGGACCCGAATCACGTACGTGCGCAATTCCCGATTTTAACGCGGGAAGTGAACGGGAAACCGCTTGTGTACCTCGACCATGCGGCTTCGGCGCAGAAGCCCGTTCCCGTGATCGAAGCGCAGCGGGAGTACCTGATGCATTACCACTCCAATGTGCACCGGGGTGTTCATGCGCTTTCACAGCAGGCAACGGACGCATTTGAACATGCCCGCACCATTGTCCAACGCCACATAGGCGCAGCATCTTCGAGTGAGATCATCTGGATGGCGGGAGCGACGGATGGCATTAACCTCGTGGCACAAGCGTGGGGCCGAGAGAATATTTCGAAGGGCGATGTCATACTGATCACAGAAATGGAGCATCATGCGAACATCGTTCCTTGGCAAATGCTGGCGGAAGAGCGAGGTGCGCATGTAGAAGCCGTGGGTGTTTTAGACGACGGTACACTTGATTTACAGGACTTTCAAGAAAAATTGAAAGTAAATCCGAAGCTGGTTGCTTTTACCCACATTTCCAATACGCTTGGGACCATCAATGATGCGAAACAACTCACGGCATGGGCACAAGCGGCGGGAGCGAAGGTGTTAATTGACGGATCCCAAGCCGTTCCACATGCAGCGGTGGATGTGCAGGATTTGGGGTGTGACTTCTATGTTTTTTCGGGACATAAATCATACGGCCCCACGGGTATCGGGGTGCTCTACGGTCGTCAATCGTTGTTGGAATCCATGCGACCTTGGAAGGGCGGCGGTGAAATGATTGATGTTGTGAGCATTCGCAATGGAACGACGTATGCAGGTTTGCCGCACAAGTTTGAGGCGGGAACGCCGCACATCAGCGGAGCGATTGGCTTGGGAGTAGCGTTGACTTGGCTCAATGGCTTGGGGGTGGAGTCGGTGATGGATCACGAAACGGTTCTGGCGGCTCAAGCTCGACATGGATTACGTAAGTTGGAGGGCATGCGATTCATAGGGACCGCCCCGGAATCAGCAGGAGTAGTGAGTTTTGTGGTTGATGGAGTGCACCCGTATGACATCGGAACATTGCTTGATTCGCAGGGAGTGGCTGTCCGAACAGGACACCACTGTACTCAGCCGCTCATGGAGCGCTTCGCTGTATCGGGAACAGTGCGCGCTTCGTTTGGAGCGTACAACACCTTGCAGGAAGTCGATACCTTTGTAGCTGCGACGGAACGTGCGGTGAACATGTTGCGAGCTTGACAGCGAAATCTCCAGGAGCAATGAATGCCGATCTACAGAACCGCCAAAATGAAATCGTCGAGGAATTTGCGTTTTTCGAGGATTGGATTGAAAAGTATGAGCATGTCATTGAGTTGGGTAAGGAATTAGAATCTTTACCGGAGGAAGAAAAACAAGAAGATTACTTGATTCGTGGGTGCCAGTCACGTGTGTGGTTGACCGCTTCAAAAAACGCCAACGGGGAGGTGCGGTTTCGCGCAGATAGCGATGCGATTATTACCAAAGGGCTGGTGGCCTTGATGGTCCGGGTGCTGGATGGATTGCCTCCTCAGGACATTGCGTCTGCCGACTTGTGGTTTATCGGTAAAATTGGATTGGATACCCACCTCAGCCCAACGCGGGCCAACGGATTGCAGTCAATGGTCCAGCAAATGAAACGGTATGGGATTGCCTTTCAAGCGGATATGGAAGGCGGGAAATAAAGTGGCGCCTCCCTCTTAACATCTGCGACATCTTGCAGGTTTCACAAACAAAGAGATGCAGCGCCACTCAGGTCCAGGAAGACCAAGTGGAAAACGCACCTACTGACCAATTGGTTGCTTTTACATAAATAGCGCCGCGGGGTTCACTCAGCGAACGCCGAAGGTGGGATCGTCGATTTTTTCTTTCCACTCTGTGACGGTAGTCAGAAAAGCATCCTGTTGTTCCTGCGCTATTGGGTTGGACGGGGGGAAATCCTCTTGGAGGTGGTCCACTTGTTTGCCGTTTTTCCAAAACCTGAAGCAAACGTGCGGTCCCGTGGCCAAGCCGGTTTGGCCAACATACCCAATGACTTGGCCTTGACGTACGGATTCACCGACGGAAACGGCGCGTTTGGACATGTGCAAGTACTGGGTTTCATAGGTGGCGTTGTGCCTGATTTTGACGTATTTGCCGTTGCCCTTGGTGTAGCTTGATTTGATCACCACCCCGTCTCCAACGGACAGGATAGGTGTACCGGTAGGAGCGGCGTAATCTGTTCCATAGTGGGCCTTGGTGCGGTTGAGGATGGGGTGAAAGCGCTTGAGGTTGTAGCGGCTGCTGATTCGGCTGAATTCCACAGGCGCTTTGAGGAAGGCCTTGCGCAAACTTTGTCCTGCAAGGTCGAAGTAGTCGACTCCATCGCCTTGGTTAAATCGGTAAGCAGGTAAGTCCCGTCCTCGATGTTCGAAGTGGCAGACGATGACCCGAGGCATTCCGACGGGCTCTCCATTGACGTAGATCCGCTCGTACAAGACGTCGAAGGCATCTCCTTTTTGGAGACGGGAGAAATCAACCGTCCACGCATACACTCCGGCCATGGAAAGTGCGAGGCTTGTTGGCGCACCTGAGCGTTCGAGGTCGAGTGACAACGAGGATTCGATGATGCCCGTGGCGCGTTCGATGAGGGTGTCGGTTGGATAGGACTCCAAGACTACATTGTACGGCTCTCGCAAGGAGAAACGTACATATCCCGTGGAACTGCGCTCGTACACAAAATACGTGGCAGGTTGCAAAGTGTCGGTATCAAACGCGATCCACCAGGGCCGCCCCGCCCGCATCTCTCGCACGTCGTATTTCTCTCGGCTTTTTGAGGCAATTTCTTGAATGACCGCCGCGGAAATTCCAGCGGGTCCGAGGAGATGAGATAGGGATTGGCCGCTTTGGACCAGACCAGAATCAACAGTTAGCCCTTCCCAAATTGTGCCAAACCGTTCTTGTGGAGCCGCGGGGATTTCTGGAACGGCATTCGATGCCGAAGATGCGGTTCCATCGGGACTGCTCGTACCGCAGGAAGCGAGAAGCAAAAGCACGGCAAGACTTCCGGTGACTCCAAGGCACTTCATTTCACCCCAAAGACTTCTTTTTCGACCCACCCTTTCCCCCAATTTGCCAACTCTTGTTCGCTCCATAGCTCTGGATAGAAAATGCGACGTTGAAAGCGAGGGGGCAGGTATTTCTGCCAGTTCGTTCCACCCGTAGCAGCAATGTCTTCCGGATCTCGTTGCAGATAACGCACGGCGCTTTTGTAGTGACTGAGGGGCCAATTGATGTTCACGTTGGTATCTAACCAACGCAGCGCTTGACGTAAATCGTCTGTCTGCGCTGCAACCGGTAATCCATTCCACAAGGAGCGGAGGTTTACCTCAAAGGTGTTTTCGGCCAATTCCAGCAAGGTCCGGTCGTATTTCACTTCAAATTGACGCAGCGTCAGTGTTTTTTTTCCAGTAGCCAATTCTACTGCCCCAGCCTTCCAATAGATATGACTGTACAATTCTTCAAGGTCTCCAGGAGCATGGTCTTCGTACTTTTCTCGCACCTCCTCTCGCAGCAAGCGGTCAAATGACGTGCTCCGGATTTCGATCATTCGGTACTGCGCACTCTGAAAACCGCTGGCAGGTAACAGCGACATGCGGAATTTCAAGAATTGGTCCTGGTCCATGCCGTCCACCATGATTTCGAAACTGTGAGTCAGCGCTTCGAAGTAGCGGTTTACGCGGCTCACTCGCTTCAAAATTAGATCGGGGTCTTTCGATGCTGAAGTGTTCAACTGGTCCAATTCATGCAGCGCCAATTTGAAGTAGAGCTCGGTGATTTGGTGGTAAATAATGAAAATCGATTCGTCTGGAAAAGGCGTGATGGGATGCTGCAAACTGAGCAACGTATCGAGGTTGATGTAGTCCCAATACGTGAGGTAATCTGCGTGTAACAAACCGTCCAAGTAGGCGTTGAGGTCTTGGCCCATGGCCGCATACTTTTCCTGGAGAGCCTCTACCTTCTTCAGAATGTTTTCGTCGAAGGATGGTGGGTGGGGATGGTCGGACATGGGGGCAAATTCGGAAAAATCAAGGCACTAATGACCGAAGGAGTTAGGAATTCTCAACCCCTCAGCGTGCGTCAGTTCCATTCGGATTTTCCCAAATAAAATACGCGTTTCCGCATAGAGGGGAATGTGGGATGAATCATTGGTGACGTAAACGACCAGATCATTGGACTTTTTCCAGATTCGGCCCGTTTGAATCACGGGTTGAATCACAATGCATTCGTACTTTTTTCCATCCACTTTGATGGGTTTGATTCCTTGGTGAACAAGTTTCAATTCAAACCATTCTTCGTCCATGAACAGTGGAATTCCGGTGGTGTCGCCTTGTTGAATTTGGTCCCATTTCACATTTCGAAGGGCATACAGTGCGCTGACCATATCGTGACTCGTTTGGGGAAGCAAGTACGTGGCAATGACAGAATCCTGATCGCCTTTTTTTCGATGGGAATGAACGGTATTGCGTGTCCAGTCGAAGGCGTAGTCTTGTCTTAATTCATACCCTCCTTCGTGAATATCGCGATGGAAATGGAGCGGCAGTCCGCTGGCCGCATCGATGGTTGAGCGGTAGACGTCTTCGACCTTAAAGATCCACTTGAACGCGCCGGTCGTCCGACCTTCAACTAAAATTTCCCAAGACGGACCGTGCTGGCTTGGCGAAACTTCTGTGACCGAAATATCTGCTTGAGCCGCATGAATTAAACCGAATTGAAAAGTATAGCTCAGCGATTCACCGGGCTGGTAGACGGAACCGTTGGGGGTGAATGCCGGAAAAGGGTGAGGTGATATGGTATCAGCGTCAACCAGCGGCAGCTCTTGCGCCCGTACGCCTAACATAAGCGTGCTAGAAATGATCAGCGCGATTCCCTGAAGTAGATTCAAACGCTTAGGGTTGCTATGCATTTGAGTTCGATGGCAATGGGCGTAGGGAGCCGATTGATTTCGACGGTTGTGCGGCAAGGCTGACTAGAGGGGTCAGGAAAATACGAAGCGTATATGCGATTGAACGTTCCAAAATCCCGCCTCATATCTACCAAGAAAACAGTAACATCTACCAAACTCTCCCAGTTGCTTTCGTTTGCCTCAAGAATGGCCTTCACATTCGCAAAAACGCTGTGAACCTGTGCGGCGAAATCAAAGGATTTGAAGTTTCCATTGTGATCCAATTCCAATCCAGGAATTCCGCTATCGTTTTCGTCACTTCCAGCAATGCGCGGCCCGACACCACTTAAAAACAAAAGATTGCCGACAGATTTGGTGTGGGGGTAATTGCCAACAGGCTTTGGTCCTTGATTCATTCTTTTGGATGCTGTTAGAGGCAAAGATGCCTTTTGATTAGAACAGTTTTTAGCAATTTAAGTCAAAGCGTACAACTTATTCAGTTCATTCACTTGAACACGAGACTTGCTTTTCATCGATAAAAGAAGTATTTTTAACTTCTTTTTTTGGCCCTACAAGGAATATTAATCCACATGACAAATTCGAACTTGAGGTTTATCAGATGCACGGCTATCATCGTTTTGATGATTTGTGGGATTTCAGTGAGCGCTCAAAACACTCTGTCGGTTCCATTTACGAATGGGTTTGTGGGTACCGTAGGAAATAATTCAGGCAAGGCAGATAACATCCAAAGCTTTTCAACCTTGGGTTTGACTAAAGTGGATTTTGTACAAAACTCTTCTGGTGCGGTGTTCGAAATACAAGGCAACGATATACCAGGCCTTGTTCGTTTTGTGAGCATTACGGGCCAATCATTAGACATTGAAGGAGCGATTGTCTGGCGTGTCAACTCAGGTTCGACCATCGAGATTTTTGGGTTCATACCCGCCACAACCACATCGGCGGTTAACTTGAATACAATTGGAGCGAGCAACTATGTTTTAGATGCGTCATCGAACATTGGTATGCGCCCGAATGGTGGCACATTTGCCATTGTGGATGGCGATAATATCTCCGGGAACGCCGCTTCTGCAGGATTGTTAGACGCACTGAATGATTATCTCGCGACTGTTATTGCGAATAGGCCTGCAGGGTCTGTTACGGTGAATGATGAATCAACAACAAATTCAACACCAACACTCACAGGAACCGTTAATTACGATACAAGCGTCGGAGAAACCTTCACGGTTAATGTGGATGGGGTTACCTATACTACGACCAGTGGCATTTCAATTGTCAATCAAGATTGGTCGCTTACCCTGGGCGCAACATCCATCGGAACATATGAGGTTACGGCAGTTATTACAGATCAGTCGGGCTATACACTTTCTAATGTTGGGTCGCTGACCATATCGCCGCCGGACATTACACCTCCCTCGATTACTTCCGGCGCCACAGGCACGGACCTGGTCGAGAATTCGGGAGCAGGCCAAACGATCTACACGATCACAGCTACGGACGCAGTGGGTGTGACGGGCTATGCGATCGCCGGCACGGACGCGGCTTTATTGAGTGTGAATGCCGGTACAGGAGTTGTGACATTGACAGCTGATCCGGATTATGAGGCGAAGAACTCCTATAGTTTCACGGTCACTGCGAGCGATGCTGCGACGAACACGAGTGCTCCAACCGCGGTCACGTTCTCGATCACGAATGTGGATGAAGTCAATCCGACCATCACTTCTGGCACGACAGGTACCAACATCACTGAGAATTCGGGTGCAGGTCAAACAGTTTACACGATTACATCGGACGCCAACGATGGTGGAACGATACAAAGCTTTGCCATCGCTGGCACGGACGCTGCTTTATTAAGTGTGAATGCTGCGACAGGAGTTGTGACATTGACAGCTGATCCAGATTACGAGACGAAGAACTCCTACAGCTTTACGGTGACTGCCACGGATGAAACGGGTACGAGCACGGCTACCACGGTCACGTTCTCGATTGTAGACGTCGATGACACGGCCCCTGTGATTACTTCCGGTGCCACAGGCACGGACCTGGTCGAGAATACGGGAGCAGGCCAAACGATCTACACGATCACAGCTACGGACGCAGTGGGTGTGACGAGTTATGCCATCGCCGGCACGGACGCTGCTTTATTAAGTGTGAATGCTGCGACAGGAGTTGTGACATTGACAGCTGATCCGAACTTCAACACCAAGAGTTCTTACAGCTTCACGGTCACTGCGAGCGATGCTGCGACAAACACGAGTGATCCAACCACGGTCACGTTCTCGATTACGTTCTCTGTGGTGCACAACTTGAATGCATGTGATGGAGACTCAGATGCGACGATTGATCTTGATGCGCTCCACTCTTCTAATGGTGTTTGGACCTATTCGTTGGACAGCGATATTTCGGGCTTTGCCTCCTCATCACTTCTTGGAAGTATTTTGACTGTTGATTTCAGTGGGGCAAATACAGGATCTGGGACAATTGAGCTTTCCGCACAGAGTGGGGGCAATTCTGGAAGTATTGATGTTGTAGTGCAAGAATCGCTCTATCCATATGTCACCAACATGGTGCCTGACGGATGTTCCAATGCCAATGCGGAAGACGGTGGTGCGGTCTTTACGTTTTCTGGAAATTACGGATCGCCGGTAACGGTGCACTATTATCTCAATGCGGTCAATATTTTCGATTCGGGGACGGCTAAGTTTGCAGGATATGGCGACGTTCAAACGAAGGACTCGGATGCTTCAGGAAACTGGAAATCAGTGAGTAGTGGAGCTTACTGGTTGTATGGCTACACAAATGCTCGAGGATGCTTCAATCCAGAACCTGCAACGTCGGGTGTGCCGACATCCTCGCCAAAGATTAAGTTGTTGACCGTGCCCTACTTGCTTGATTAGGACTGAGATTTTTGTTCTGATCGCTTTGGAATTGGATATCTTAGCGACATGCGATACCAATCCCTCTCTTCAGAATTGTACACGCGCAATCGCGCAAACTTTATGAAGGAAATGAAGCCGCGGAGCATTGCGGTTTTCTTTTCGAACGACATCTATCCCACCAGTGCAGACGGCACGCTGCCGTTCAAGCAGGCGAGCGATATTTTGTGGTTGACGGGTGTTGACCAAGAGAATACGGTGTTGGTTTTATTCCCGGATGCCCACAATCCAGCGGACCGCGAGATTTTGTTCACCACCGAGACCAACGAGGAACTGGCCATATGGGAAGGAGCGAAATTGGACAAAAAACAAGCAACAGCGGCGACAGGGATCGCCAACATTCAATGGACGCCAGGTTTTGAGCGTACGTTTCATCGCCTCATGTCGGAGGCTGACGCGTTGTATTTGAATGACAACCCCCATGCACGTGCCAAGATTATCGTGGAAACACGCACAGCGCGTGAGAATGCGGCGCTGCGAGAGAAGTATCCCAACTACGAAATTGAACGTTCTGCACCGATTTTATTCAGTCTGCGTGCGATTAAATCACAGGAAGAGGTGGAACAAATGCAGCGTGCCTGCGACATCACCAAAGCGGGGTTTGAGCGTGTCTTGCAATTCGTAAAACCGGGTGTGATGGAATACGAGATTGAAGCGGAATTCATGCACGAATTCTTGCGCCGTGGTTCCCGTGGATTTGCCTACACGCCGATCATCGGAAGCGGATTCAACGCCTGCGTTCTGCATTACATCGAAAACAGCGACGAGTGCAAGGCGGGCGACGTCATTTTGATGGACGTCGGTGCGGAATACGGCAACTACGCCTCTGACATGACGCGATGTGTGCCGGTGAGCGGCAAGTTCACAGACCGCCAACGCGCGGTGTACAATTCTGTTTTAAGCGTGATGCGCGGTGCGATGAAACTCCTGCGCCCGGGCGTGAGTCTTCACGAATACCATATCCAAGTGGGCGAACTGATGACCAAGGAATTGCTCGATTTGGGGCTGATCACCGCTGAAGAAGTCGCCAACGAAAATCCAGCATGGCCCGCATACAAGAAGTACTTCATGCACGGGACATCCCACTTCATAGGCCTCGACGTCCATGATGTTGGGCACTGGCATGAGCCGATTCAAGCAGGACACGTCTTCACCGTGGAGCCGGGCATTTATATCCGGGAAGAAAACCTTGGTATTCGCCTCGAAAACGACATCTTGATCACGGAGGACGGCTTCGTCGATCTCATGGGGCACATTCCGCTCGAAGCTGATGAGATTGAGGCGATGATGGCAGGCTAAGCCGACCTTACAAATTCGCCGAGACCAAAGAATCTAAGAAGGCGCCGGTGTCTTCTGAGTAACCGATGTTGCGGTCAATGATGCGTCCGTCTCTTCCGACCAAACACCAGGTCGGATAGGCGACTACCGGGTATTCTGCGGGCAAAGAGTCGAGCATCATCTGCGGCACATTCAATTCTCGCCCATCGAGGTAGCGCTGCACCGTTTTTGCTTTTTGGTGGTGATTGACACCCATCACGGTGAACCCTTCGGGTCCGAATTCTTCTTGCATTCCTGCGAGGTGTGGCATGGCCCGCATGCACGGGCCACAGCCGATGTACCAAAAGTCGAGGTACACGAGCTGGCCTTGCAATGCTTCTAAGCTCACTGCTTCACCGTCCAAATTCAAACCCGCCATAGCAGGCGCTTCAGCGCCGATGGCAGGCAAGGAGGCCAGCGCTTCTTCGAACCAATTTTCACTTCCGCCTCCGCCTGCAACAGCAGGATCGACGGGCTTAGGCTCTTTGGCCCAACTCGGAGCTGTCCAATCGGCAATGGCATTCACGATCGCGGGCTGATTCACATCTTCCCACGTCCATTCGATGGTCATGTCGCTGCCATAGCCCATGTCACCGCGGTACCAGGATAGTTCACGCCTTACCGGTAATCCATCGGGCGCTTGAAACACCCACTTTTGAACATCATAGGAGCCGGGATGAAAGTCTTGGGATGCGGAATCGGGAATGGAGGTACGCGTCAGCATGAATTGTTCGGGCGAGGAGCGGGTTGGAAGCACATGTTCCCAGACAACATCGACCAAAGAATCGCTCACTTGCTCTGCCCACCATGTGCTATCGGTAAGTGGTTTCGATAAGGCGAGTGAAGCATAATAGTTCCCGACGCCATTTCCATTACGCTGTTTGCGGGGATCAACGGGATCAATGGATTTGGTGCTGTCGGATCTAATGTCGGTGAGTTCGTTGCCCCATAAACGGCTCAACCAAATGCTGGAGTCCCCTTCCTCGATGAAAGTGTCTTCCAGCGTCCAAGCCATGTCGTAGGTGGAATCTTGCGCGGCATGGTTTCGAACCCACTGCATGGAAACTTCACGCTTCCATTGGCTATCACTCGCTTCCACGCTGTTGGTCATGTGAGCTTGAAATTGTGCGTTTTCAATTTGCATGATGGCATCGCGCACATCATTGGCATCGCTAAAAACGGGCTCGGGCTGGCTGCACGCCAGGAGGGCGAGTGGGGCAAAGAGTAGAATTCGATTCATGCCACGAAAGTAGACAAGCGGCGCGCTTCTTAGCCGTGCATCGTTTCTTTCTTGCTGTAGTTGGCCATGATGGATGCCTCGTAATCTAGATAGGCTTGCCAACGGGACTCGACATCGACGCCGGTGCCGTACTTGCGCGCGAAGCCAATGAACGTGGTGTAATGTCCCGCCTCGGAGACCATGAGCTCGCGGTAGAACTCGGCCAACTCGGGGTCGCTGATTTTTTCAGAAAGCATCTTGAACCGCTCGCAAGATCGCGCCTCTATCATGGCGGCAAACAGGAGCCGATCCACGAGTTGTTCTTCTCGGCTGCACTTCCGCCGAATGAACTTCAGCACCTCGCCCACATAATCGTCTTTGCGCTCTGGACCGAGGGCATAGCCGCGAGCCTTGATGCGTTCAACGACCATTCCAAAGTGTTCGATTTCTTCTTGCGCGATGCGCGTCATTTCTTCCACCAATTCCAGGTGTTCGGGGAAGCGTGCAATGATGGAAATGGCGTTGGAAGCCGCTTTTTGCTCGCACCAAGCGTGGTCCGTGAGGATTTCGGAAATGTTGCTTTCGACCAGCGCGACCCACCTCGGATCGGTTGGGAGACGAAGGCCAAGCATCGGAGATTCGCTTGATGCAGAAGAGGGGGTACTCATGGTTGGGTGGTGATTCGGATGAGGCTGCCCGTGGGAATCCAATGGCCGTCTTCTCCGCGCAAGCAAAGTTCGCCGGCCTCGCTTGAGGCAGCAGGCAGAATGCGGTCCCAAACCGTCTCTAGGGCGGAGGGCGCGATGCCACTGTAGGTGTTCATGATGATGAAACCGCCGGGCTCAACCAAGGCGGCAACGGTTTCACACAGGTTGAGAAGTTGATCTTCGAGACGCCATTTTTGGCCTTTGGGTCCCAGTCCCCAAGTTGGGGGATCGAGCACAATGCCACGGTATTTCTTGCCTCTGCGTTGCTCGCGTTGGGCGAATTTAAGGGCGTCCTCCACCACCCAGCGGATGCCATCGAGGCCGCTCAATTCCATGTTGATGCGTGTCCAATCCACGACTTGGCGGATAGCATCTACATGGGTGACATCTGCTCCTGCAGCACGCGCAGCGAGCGAAGCTCCACCAGTGTATGCAAAGAGGTTCAGAAATGCATCCCCGGGCTTCAGATGTTCGGCGATGAATTCCCAATTGACGGCTTGTTCAGGAAAAACACCCACGTGCTTGAAGCGGGTCATTTCGAGCTGGAACGTCAAATCCAATCGCGGAGAGCGGTACTTTAGGTTCCATCCTTCAGGGACGGATTCCAACGGCACCCAATTTCCTTTGGTCATGCCGGTCGGTTCAAATCGGGCGTTGGCCTTGTCCCAAGCATCAAAGTCAAGGCTCCGCGACCAAACAGCGGAGGGGTCCGGACGGTCGAGCAAAAGGGTGCCAAAGCGTTCGAGCCGTGAACGGTCTCCGGAGTCCAGGACGGCGTATTCTTCCCAATGTTCGGGCGCCCATCGTTGATAAGTGCGTGTAGACATGCGGGTGCAAAGGTCGGAAATGCCGAGGTATTCAGAGCATCTTTGTGCTCAATGGCTCCAAGAACCCCGCCCAAGCAATTGCGCAAAGAGATCCTAGAGGTCTTCAAGCGCCAACCAAACAAGCCCCTGAACCACAAACAGGTGGCAAGTACATTGGGAATTCTCAATCATGATACTCGGCAGAAAATCACAGGAATCTTGGAGGACATGGGCCGCGATGGCCGCTTAGAATCAATCGGTCGAGGGCGCTACCTGCTCAAAGAAGTGCCCCAAAACGACCGGCCTATCGGAACCATTCAGGTGACCCGTCATGGACGGGGATTTGTCATGATGGCGGATGGAAACGAGGTATCTATTCCCAAGGGTTTTACGGGAACAGCCTTTTGGGGTGACACGGTCGAAGTGGACTGGGTGCGCCGCGGCGGCCGGCACACACCGCGTGTCGCACGCATCGTAGAACGTCAACGTTCCCAGTACGTGGTGGTGCTCGAAAAAGTCCGTGATTACGCCTTTGGCTACCCTTCTGATCAACGCCTTCACACCAACTTTTTCATCGGCGCAAAGCACTTAGCCGGTGCTGAAAATGGTCAAAAGGTCATCGTCGAAATACTCAAGTGGGACGATGCGTCGGACGCGCCTTCTGCAAAAGTCGTGAAAATCCTAGGCACGCCTGGTGACCACGAAGTCGAGATGCACGCCATCCTCGCCGAGTACGGATTGCCGTATGAATTTCCCGATCATGTGCTTGCCGCGGCTGATGCGATCCCGCATGCTGTGCCTGCGGAAGAACTGAAGCGCCGCCGGGATTTCCGAGATGTTACGACCCTGACGATTGACCCGGTCGACGCCAAGGATTTTGACGACGCGCTGTCATTGAAACGCCTCAAAAATGGCCATTGGGAGGTGGGGGTTCACATTGCAGACGTGGCGCATTACCTCAAGCCAGGAACGGTGCTCGACGAAGAGGCACGTCAGCGCGCGACGTCGGTCTATCTCGTAGATCGGACGATTCCGATGCTGCCGGAAGTGCTTTCCAACAACCTCTGTTCGCTGAGGCCGAACGAGGATCGACTGGCGTTCAGTGCGGTGTTCGAAATGAACGACAAGGCAGAAATAAAAGGCGAGTGGTTTGGCCGATCGGTCATTCATAGCGACCAACGATTCGCCTACCACGAAGCGCAGGAACGGATTGAGACAGGCAAAGGCAAATACGCCGATGAGGTGAAGACGTTGCAGCATTTGGCGGAGAAGTTGCGCGCCAACCGATTCAAGGCCGGGGGCATCGACTTCAACACGGAAGAGGTCAAATTTGAGTTGGACGAGGCGGGCAAACCGCTGCGGGTCGTAATCAAGCGCATGCTCGATGCCAATCGCCTCATCGAAGACTTCATGTTGCTAGCGAATGTGCGGGTGAGCCGTTACCTCGCCAAGCCTCGAAGCAACGAAGGCAAGCGCGAGGAGTCAACCCGCACAGCGGTGTACCGGATTCACGATCGGCCTGATCCCGAGAAGCTGCAGCAGCTGCGGAAGTTTGTTTCCAAGTTCGGTCTCGAAATGCCTAAGATTAATCCCGCCAACGCCGAGTCTGCGCTGCGGCAACTGCTCCAAGCAGCAGCGGGTAACACGGCTGAAAATGTGGTCAAAACCATGGCGATTCGCTCCATGGCCAAGGCGGAGTACAGCACCAATAACATCGGCCACTATGGCCTGGCGTTTCCATTCTACACGCACTTTACCAGTCCCATTCGTCGCTATCCCGATGTGCTCGTCCACCGGTTACTCCAGCAGTACATCGATGGGGGTAAATCAGCTGATCCCGGTCCACTTCAGGGGGTGTGCCAGCACAGTTCCAACATGGAAAAGCGGGCCGCAGAAGCCGAGCGCGCATCCATCAAATACAAACAAGTCGAATTCCTCATGACGCGCATCGGCGAGACCTTCCACGGCATTGTGAACGGCGTTGTGCCGAAGGGCATTTTTGTCGAAATCGATGAAAACAAATGCGAGGGCTTCGTTCCCAAGGACTCCCTTCCGGATGACCACTATGTATACGACGAGGACCGGCAGGCGCTGGTCGGTGCGCGGCATGGGGGTCAGTTTGCCATGGGTGAGCGTGTTGTGGTGCGTGTTGTGGCCGCAGATTTGGCCAAGCGTCAATTGGAATTTGAGGTCCCTGAAGAAAAGTGAGTTTTTAGGTTCAATTGAACTCCTTATTACAAAGACTTATCTAGATTATTTAGGCTTTTATCGATTATAATCAACACAAATTGATTATATTCGATGACCATGAATCGCTTGACTCGACTTACCACCGTGACGGCATGTGCTGTCTTCTTCTTTTTGTCTCTTTTTACTTCATCGGCTCAGGCCCAATTTTTGGGCCTCCAAAGTGAAGTTTTGGCGGAGACTGAGTTGGGAACGACCTACAGGGTCTATGCGGAATTTGCATCGGCATCAGATGAGTGCATTGCCGTGTATTCAGTGGGGACGTCCGAGTGTGTGGAGAATGATGAGAACAACAACTGCATCCAAATGGGTCCTTTGCTGCTCGAACTTGGCGTGACGACCGCATTTTTTCAGCACCCGGCTGCGGGGGACATGGGATCAGGCATTAACCCATTCTTTTTCCCATTTTACCCGGAAATGGAATACGATAGTTGGTTGACCATTGGTTCCTCCTCTACCAATGACGAGGCGGTAAGTAACATCGGAATGGTTTCGGATTTGGCAGAATTTGCTTCGGGAACCGGTTTTGTAATGGATGAGACGGTCGGAGGAAGTTGGTACGTTACACCCGGAGCCAATCCAGCGGCCATGGCTGGAGATGACGGGTTGGTATTGCTCGGGCAATTCACAGCAGTTGACGAAGCAAATGGAGATCCTGGACACGTCACTTGCCTCTGGAATATCCAATGGCGCAATAGCGTTGGTGTATCGTTTAAAGAAACCGGAATTGCACATGACACTTCGGGTGACGGAACCGTTTCGGGTTGCATGGACGCTTCGGCGTGCAATTACAACGCCAGCGCAACAGCCAGCGATGATGGTTGCGCTTTTGCGACGGGATGCGATGTCTGCGGCGGAAACGCGACGGACGGGACGGGCTCCGTGGTGGACAACGATGCCGATAACGATGGCGTTTGCGACGTGGACGAAATTGCCGGTTGCCAGAATAGCGCGGCCTGCAATTACGATGCTTCCGCTACGGATGCGGCGACTTGCCTGTATGCGACCGGATGCGATGTATGTGCGGGGAACCCTACCAACGGCACCGGAACAGTATTAGACCTCGATGCCGACAACGATGGCGTGTGCGACGAGGACGAAATTGCGGGCTGCCAAAACAGCTCCGCGTGCAATTACGACGCGAGCGCCACCGACTCGGGCACGGCATGTGTTTTCCCTTTTGGCTGTGAAACGTGTTCCGGAGAAACGAATGGAACAGGGACGGTCGTTGACAATGATTCGGACGGGGATGGCGTCTGCGATGCAGATGAAATTTCCGGTTGCCAAGTCGCCTCAGCCTGTAACTACAACGCCTCAGCTACGGACGCCGGAACCGTGTGCATTTACGCGGCGGGTTGTGAATCATGCTCGGGACCGACCGACGGTACAGGAACCATATTGGCCAATGACGACGACAACGATGGCGTGTGCAATGCAGATGAAGTCGCAGGCTGCCAAAACAGCGCAGCGTGCAACTACAACGCCTCCGCTACGGATGCGGCTGACTGCATCTTCGCTACGGGCTGCGACGAATGCCAAGGCAATCCAACGGATGGGACAGGATCGGTCAACGACCTCGACGCCGATAACGATGGCGTCTGCGATGCAGATGAAATTGCCGGTTGCCAGAACAGCAATGCGTGCAACTACAATGCTTCTGCGACGGATTCCGCCACGTGTTTATTCGCCACAGGCTGCGATGTGTGCGCAGGCAATGCGACGGACGGCACTGGAACGGTAACAGACCTCGACGCCGATAACGATGGCGTGTGTGACGCAGACGAAATTGCCGGTTGCCAGAGCACCTCAGCGTGCAACTACAATGCGAGTGCTACCGATTCGGGTTCGGCGTGCATCTTCCCATCGGGCTGCGAAACCTGCTCAGGGGCAACCGATGGCACAGGCACGGTCCTAGCCAATGACGACGACGATGACGGGGTGTGCAACGCGGACGAAATTGCCGGTTGCCAGAACAGCAATGCGTGCAACTACGATGAGAGCGCAACCGATGGCGGCGTGACATGCGTCTATGCCACGGGCTGTGAAACGTGCTCTGGAGCGACCGATGGCTCCGGTACGGTCGTGGACAATGACGCGGACAATGATAGCGTATGCGATGCGGACGAAGTAGCGGGCTGTCAGAACAGCACCGCTTGCAATTACAATGCAAGCGCGACGGATCCTGGTGCCACCTGCATCTTCCCCCAAGGCTGTGAAACATGCTCTGGTGAAACCAACGGCACCGGAACGATTGTGGACAATGATGCTGACAACGACGGCGTGTGTGATGCGGACGAAACGGCGGGTTGTCAAGATAACACGGCATGCAACTACGATGCCAATGCCACCAACGGAGGCATCGCTTGCTTGTACGCCAGCGGTTGCGATTATTGTTCAGGCGAAACGGACGGTTCGGGCACGATTGTCAACGGAGATGTCGATGCCGACGATGTCTGCGACGTAAACGAAATCCCCGGTTGCCAAGACCCTGTCGCATGCAATTACAATGAAGCGGCAACCGATGAAGACAATTCCTGCACGTACGAAGTATTGGGCTACGACTGCAACGGCGATTGCTTGTTCGATGTGGACGAAGACGGTGTTTGCGACCAGTGGGAAATCACGGGTTGCCAGGACGAAGCAGCTTGCAACTACGAAGCGACTGCGACCAATGCGGGTTATTGCGATTATCCGGCGACAAATTATGACTGCGATGAGAACTGCCTCAACGACGCGGACGGCGATGGCTTATGCGACGAATTGGAGAGTGCAGGATGTTTGGATTCCAATGCGTGCAATTATGATGCCTCGGCGACCGATAATGACGGCTCTTGCACCTATGCCGCAACCGGTTATGATTGTGCGGGTGTCTGCTTGGCGGACACAGATGGTGACGAGGTATGCGATGCGAATGAAGTGGCGGGCTGCACGGATGGGGATGCGATGAATTTCAACGCATTGGCCACCGATGATAACGGGTCATGTGTTTACTGTGAGGACGCCGACAACGACGGAGTGTGTGACAATGAGCTTGTGGGGTGCACCGACTCGGCAGCTTGCAATTACGACGCCACGTCCACTGAAAATGACGGTTCTTGCATGTATGCTGCAGCAGGATATGGATGCGACGGAACGTGCTTAGCGGACGCCGATGAAGATGGCGTGTGTGATGCCAATGAGGTGGCCGGATGTGCCGATCCCTCGGCGTGCAATTTTGCGGCGGCAGCCACGGACGACGATGGTTCGTGCATGTATGCAACAGCGGGATTCGATTGCGATGGCGCCTGCTTGGTTGATTCGGATCAAGATGGAATTTGCGATCAAGATGAGGTGACGGGTTGCCAAGACAGCGCAGCCTGCAACTACGACGAGGCAGCCACGGATAATGGCTACTGCGATTATCCGGCGGTGAATTATGATTGCTCTGGGGCGTGTTTAAGCGATGCGGACGGGGACGGCATTTGCGATGCGTTCGAAGCGGCGGGTTGCACCGATCATACGGCCTGCAACTACGATGCGAATGCGACAGACGATGACGGATCATGCACGCACGCGACCACAGGCTTTGATTGCGATGGCGCCTGCTTGGTTGATTCGGATCAAGATGGAATTTGCGATCAAGATGAGGTGACGGGTTGCCAAGA
>ERZ651776.343-NODE-343-length-68109-cov-4.845470_pt1 | contig 68109 bp, 58 predicted proteins | sample MGYA00514761_ERZ651776 | MGnify/ENA metagenome assembly ERZ651776
GTTTAAATGGGCTACATAATTTGACTAGTATTACAGGGTCTTTAGTTTTATATGGTAATGCTAATATCACTTCATTAGATGCTTTTAGTTCTGTAAACTCGACAGTAACGTCCCTTGAGATTTATGTGTTCAGAGAAATAGAAACCTTAGATGGTCTTGAAAATATTTCAATAGCTTCTGGTGGTAATTTAATCATTGAAGGAAATGACAGTTTAACTAGTTTAGATGCTATTCAGGATGGAATCCCTTCTATCATGGGTATTGTAAAATTTGAAGAATTAATTGCTCAATGCGGACCTTTTCTTGGTTGTGGCGACATACCGCCAGTTCCACAACCATTTACATCTTTAATATTTTTAAGTAATTTGACAGAAGTAGAATGGTTACGTATTAAAGGTTTTCAAGGGATAAGTCTTGCAGGAGTAGAAAATATTACTGATATAAATCGCCTTTCCCTTTGGTACAATCCAAATATTACAAATCTTCAAGAATTAAGTGCAGTTACAAGTGACCTTCTTGGTGTTTTTATTTCAGATAATATTCAATTAGAAACGTTAGATGGTTTAGAGAATATTACAACAATAACAAATGGCCTTAATGTAGTAGGCAATTTATCTCTTACAGATTTTTGTGCATTGGGAAATAGTATATCTGGTCTTTCAAATGATGATGTTTTAATATTGATCAATTCATTTAACCCAACATTGCAGGATTTAATAGACGGGAATTGTAGTAATTAAGTACATTCATAAAATCTCCTAAATAATCGCAACTCTCTGTGTGCTTATTCCTATCTTTAGCCTACTAAAGAGTAACTATGAATTCATTACTTGTGGCAGATACAGTTTCTAAGCAATTTGGAAACTTTACTGCACTTAACGGAGTGTCTATAGCTGTACCTCAAGGAAGTATTTTTGGACTTCTAGGCCCTAATGGTGCAGGAAAGACGACACTTATACGTATCATTAATCAAATCACGATGCCAGATACGGGAAGCGTTACCCTAGATGGCGCCCCATTAGAACAGCATCATATCCGAGATATAGGCTATATGCCTGAAGAACGTGGGTTGTACAAATCTATGAAAGTAGGTGAGCAGGTGTTATACTTGGCACAACTCAAAGGACTCTCAAAAGCAGAGGCACAAAAAAGAGCCAAACATTGGTTTGATAAACTAGACATTGGAGCTTGGTGGAATAAAAAAATCGAAGAATTATCCAAAGGTCAGGCACAGAAAATTCAGTTTGTAGTCACGGTAATGCACAATCCTAAACTGCTCATTTTTGATGAGCCTTTTAGTGGTTTTGATCCTATCAACGCAAATCTTATTAAAGACGAGATTCTTCAATTGCGAGATGAAGGGGCTACCGTTATTTTCTCCACACACCGTATGGAGTCTGTAGAAGAATTATGTGATCACATTGCACTGATTCATAAGTCTAATAAAATCCTGGATGGAGAGATTAATACGATTAAACGTCAGTACAGAAATAATACGTTTGATATAGGTGTGGAGGTGGATGAGTCCGCTTTCGCGAAAGCGGAAACAGATTTAAAATCCAAGTTTCAAGTAACACCTGCACAATTCAAATCTCTTGGAGATGAACTAAAATTGCGCATTGAACTTGGAGACAAAGGGAGTCCAAATGAGTTGCTGAAACAACTACAATCTTACGGGCAAGTGACCCACTTTACAGAAGTAATTCCTAGTGTAAATGATATATTTATCCAAACTGTAAATGAAAGTATATGAGTGTATTGTCATTAATTATTAAAAGAGAATACAAGGCGAGAGTACGTAATAAGTCATTTTTGATCATGACTTTTTTGAGTCCGCTTATTTTAGTGGGTATGGTTTTCTTAATTACGTATCTCACACAATTAAACAGCGATACAAAACGCACCATTGTAATTGTAGATGACTCAGGTTTGTTTGAAGCAGAATTTACAAATACAGATCAAACAACCTATATTGATTTATCAGTCCAAGGACTTGAAAACGCAAAGGAAATTGCTGAGAAAGAAGACTATTATGGATTAATTCATATTCCGTCAGATAGAGAAGGTCTCACATCTAGCATTACCTTTTATGGAAAAGAAACCCCTTCTTTTGGTCTGGTAGAAAGTATTGAGAAGCGAATAGAAAAAAAACTAACTGATCAAACATTGATTGATAAAGGCGTAGACCTTGTCGTTATTGAGAATTCAAAAAAGAATATTGATTTGGCAATAGAAAATTATTCTGGAGAGAAATCTTCAAAAATGAGTAATTGGATCAAAGCCGCATTTGGAGGTGCAGCTGGATATTTGCTTATGATGTTTATTATTATCTATGGCAATATGGTCATGCGTAGTGTGATAGAAGAAAAAACGAATAGAATTATAGAAGTGATTATCTCATCGGTTAAGCCATTCCAGTTAATGCTAGGTAAAATTTTAGGTACCACGATGGCAGGGATTACTCAGTTTACGATATGGGTAATTTTAGGAGGTGTATTGATGGTTGTGCTGCAAGTCGTGTTTGATATAGATCCCTCTACAACTTCTGGAGCTGTAAATTCTGAAGCACAAGCGATTGCTAGCGATCCAGATAAGTTGACAGAAATCTTTACAGAAATCAGTAAATTACCGTTGCTACAATTGGTTTTCGGTTTTCTTATTTACTTTATAGGAGGGTATTTTTTATATAGCTCTATTTATGCAGCGATTGGAGCTGCGGTAGATAATGAAACAGACACACAACAATTTATGTTGCCTATCATTATGCCTTTAATGCTTGCTATTTATGTAGGCTTTTTTGCTGTGATAGATAACCCTCACGGAACCGTGGCAACCGTATTTTCTATCATTCCTCTTACATCACCTATAGTGATGCTTATGCGCATTCCGTTTGAGGTGCCAGCATGGCAACTTGCATTATCTGTAACGTTATTAATTGCTTCTTTTATCTTTACCGTATGGTTTGGTTCAAAAATATACAGAGTTGGGATCTTAATGTATGGTAAAAAACCTACCTATAGGGAGCTTTTTAAATGGTTAAAATATTGATGTATACACAAGAAGAAACAGCAGAGAAGGTCGAAGAGGCTGTAGACAAGGTAAAAGATGTCATTACTGATGATATCTGGGGGAGTATTGTGGATTTTTTAAATCTAGGATTACATTTTGGTCCTGATAATAAAAAAATTCATATCACTATAGGTACGTTCTTGTTTGTTGTTTTTGCATTTATTATTATGGGAAGGCTACTTAAGCTTTCGCGAAAGCTAGTATCAAAAAGACTGCCAGAAGACGATCGTAATAAGTTCAATAGCATATTTACTTTTGCAAAATACATTATTTATATTCTAGTTGTTATTGCTGTACTCAGCGCATCTGGAATAGATGTTACGGTGTTCTTAACAGCATCTGCTGCGCTGTTTGTAGGATTAGGATTTGCGTTGCAAACCTTATTTCAAGATGTATTGTCTGGGATCTTTATCATCTTAGACAAGACTTTGCATATAGGCGATATTATTGAATTTGATGATGGGAAAGTAGGTCGAATATTTGATATTAAGTTAAGGACAACACGTGCATTAACCAGAGATGATAAGGTAATTGTAATCCCTAATCATAAGTTCCTAACAGAAACAGTATATAACTGGACTCAAAATCATAAAACAACAAGAGAGAGCGTTAGTGTAGGGGTTGCTTATGGAAGTGATACAAAACTAGTGACGGCGCTATTGTTGAAAAGTTTGGAAGGACAGGCAAATATTCTCAAAAATCCAAAACCTTTTGTACTGTTTGAAGATTTCGGGGATTCTGCATTAATATTTGGATTGTATTTCTTTACCAGTAATAGTTTTGTAGATCTTCGTATAAAAAGTGAATTGAGATATAAGATAGATCAACTCTTTAGAGATAATAATGTATCGATACCTTTCCCACAAAGAGATGTACACATGTACGCCAAAAAGGAATAGTATTTGATTAGATAGCTATAAAACAAAAAGACATATATGCCTAAAATATTGATTATAGAAGATGAAGCCGCCATACGCAGAGTACTTACAAAAATTCTTTCTGAAGAAAATAAGGATTATGAGGTAGAAGAAGCCGAAGATGGGCTAGAAGGCATAAATAAAATTAAAGAGACAGATTATGATTTGGTGCTTTGTGATATAAAAATGCCAAAGATGGATGGTGTTGAAGTTTTGGAAGCAGCAAAAAAACTAAAGCCAGAAACACCTATGGTAATGATTTCTGGACATGGCGATCTTGATACTGCAGTAAATACCATGCGCCTAGGAGCTTTTGATTATATCTCAAAACCACCAGATTTAAACAGATTGCTCAATACCGTCCGTAATGCACTAGATAGAAAAAATCTCGTAGTAGAAAATACGTTACTTAAAAAGAAAGTGAGTAAAAAGTATGAGATGATAGGTAATAGTGATGCGATCTCTCAAATAAAAGAAATGATTGAAAAGGTAGCTGGAACTGATGCACGTGTTTTAGTAACAGGACCTAATGGGACAGGAAAAGAACTTGTTGCCCATTGGCTACATGAAAAAAGCGAGCGATCCAATGGTCCATTAATAGAAGTGAATTGTGCAGCAATCCCATCAGAGTTAATAGAGAGTGAACTCTTTGGACACGTAAAAGGAGCTTTTACCTCAGCAAATAAAGATAGAGCTGGAAAGTTTGAAGCAGCAAATGGAGGTACCATATTTCTTGATGAAATAGGAGATATGAGCCTTTCTGCTCAAGCAAAAGTACTAAGAGCACTTCAAGAAAGTCGGGTACAACGTGTTGGGAGTGATAGAGATATTAAAGTGGATGTGCGTGTTGTTGCTGCTACAAATAAGGATCTCAAAAAAGAAATTGAAGAAGGAAGGTTCAGAGAAGATTTATATCATAGGCTTGCGGTTATCCTTATACAAGTACCGTCTTTAAACGATCGTAGAGAGGATATTCCATTGTTGATTAACCATTTTGCAAAAAAGATATCACAAGAACAAGGAAATGCCGATAAGAAGTTTTCTGAGAAAGCTATAAAATTATTACAAGATTATGATTGGACAGGAAATATTAGAGAATTACGTAATGTCGTAGAACGCCTTATCATTTTAAGTGGTCAGGAAGTTTCTGAAGATGATGTAAAGTTGTTTGCAAGTAAATAAAGGTCTTACACAAACTAGCTATAAATAAAAACGCCGTGATCATTTTGATCACGGCGTTTTTGTTATTTACTATATAAAAACGAAAATGTCTTTCTATTAGTTTTTAATAAACTTAATAGTAGTAGTACCTTCTTGAGTGGTTACTTGAGCAAAGTAAATACCATTTGCTAATTTACTAGTTGCAATCGTATTGTTTCCAAATCCTTCCATAGAAGCATTGAGTACTTTCTGTCCATTTACATTAATAACAGCAACATTTGTAGCACCAAAGTTTCTAGCAAAGTTGATATTCAAATCTGTAGTTGTAGGATTAGGAAAAACAGAAATATTATCTGCAAGTACATTATCATTTACAGATAATGGATCACAATCACCGTTAAGATTATATGCTACTCCTGGAGGTAAGGTAGCTGGATTACCACCTCCGTCTGTAAATGTATTAGACCATGCAGCTGCAGGGTCATTACCAGTTTTGAATGCAGCAAGAGTAGTATCACTTGTCTCATCAGTAGTTTCTAGGAAATTACTTGCTGATGTACTATTTGGAAGAAATACACTAAACCAAAACTCTGTTTCTGCACCTGGTGCTTCAAGAGTAACCGATGAGTTGAGAGTAAAATCCAATTGATAAGCGTTCAAAGAAGCATTCACATCTCCTAAGTCTGTTACCGTTGGAGATACGATAATGTCTTCACTTATGATTGTGCTAGGAAATTCTCCTGCACTCTCATATAATCGAATGACTAAATTAGCAAATGTAGCCGCATCAGATGTGTTATCTGCAATTACAAAAACAGTACCATCTGTAATTTCAAAGAATTCATCTGCGGGTACGGTGAAGTTATCTCCTACTTCATTTGCATTAAGATTTCCAAATCCCATGTCTATAGATGTGCTTACTATTTCTGTAGTACAAGCAACTTGAGCAGCTGCAGTAGTAGCTGAGACATTGTTAGTAATTTCAAATCCTGCAGAAGAAATACTTTCTTGGGCAAAACTAATTCCTGAGATACATAGTCCCAGGGCTAATAGAGTAATTTTTTTCATATTGTTTTTATTATAATTATACCTAGCTAATATATCAAATAAATTGATATTTTTTTATGATACAATACGCTTTAACAATACTATATTGCATAAAAAACAGTTTTTTATTAAAAATTTAAGATTTCATGGAAAAATTAGATCAATATAAAGTCAGTAAGAATATTCGTCTAAAAGATTTTGAAGGAACTAAAATTTCTGAACTTTCAGAAGATGAGTTAGAGAAAAAACTTCGTAAAGTCCGTAAAAAACTAGGCAAACTTCAAGATACTTTATATGCTCATGATACCTATAGTGTTTTAGTATGTTTACAAGGGATGGACACATCAGGAAAAGATAGTTTGATTCGTGAAGTTTTTAAAGATTTTAATGTCAGAGGTGTAGAGGTTTATAGTTTTAAAGTGCCTACAGATTTAGAATTGAGTCATGATTATTTGTGGAGACACTATATTGCATTGCCACAGCGTGGTAAATTTGGAGTGTTTAATAGAACCCATTATGAAAATGTATTAGTCACAAGAGTACATCCCGAATATATATTAGCAGAAAATTTACCAAACATACATTCAGTAGACGATATCAATGATGCTTTTTGGGACCGACGCTTTGAGCAGATCAATAACTTTGAAAAACATTTATCAGAAAATGGGACTCTTATTTATAAGTTTTTTATGCACCTTTCCAAAGAAGAGCAAAAGAATAGATTGTTACGTCGCTTAGACAAAAAAGAAAAGAACTGGAAGTTTTCTGCAGGAGATTTGAAAGAACGTAAACTATGGGACGACTATCAGCGTTGTTATGAAGATGCTATTAACCGTACCTCAAAACCTCATGCGCCTTGGTATGTGATTCCGGCAGATAATAAACCTGCTGCTAGACTAGCGGTTGCAACTATTTTGCTAGAAGCATTAAGCGCCTATGATGACATTAAGGAACCAGAACTTGACGATAAAACAAAGGGAAATATTGAGTTGTATAGAACTCAATTAAACAACGAATAAATACACGGTGATGATAAAAAAAATGATAATTCTAATTTTGATTTGCGGGGTGTCCGCTTTCGCGAAAGCGCAAAATGACTCCATTCAAATTAGAAAGATATATGATGAAGCCCTGAAAAATGGAAATAGCTATCAATGGCTTGATTACTTATCTACTCAAATAGGATCTCGCCTTAGTGGTAGTCTTGGAGCAGAGCAAGCTGTTACCTGGACAAAAGAACAGTTAGACAGCGTAGGACTGGATAAAGTTTGGTTGCAGCCTGTTATGGTGCCTAAGTGGGTCAGGGGTGTCCCTGAATATGCGTTTATAGATACAGGATCAGGAAATACAACACAAGTGCCTATCTGTGCATTAGGAGGATCTATCGCAACACCTAATGGAAGTGTAAAAGCATCCGTGATAGAGGTGCAAAGTATAGAAGAAATAGAACAATTGGGAGCTGCCAATATAGGAGGTAAAATTGTATTCTTTAATCGCCCAATGCAAGCAGATGTTATTGATACCTTTAAGGCGTATGGAGGTTGTGTAGATCAGCGGTATAGTGGAGCAGAAGCTGCCGCAGCTTATGGAGCCGTAGGTGTTATTGTAAGATCAGTTACCCATAGTCTTGATGATTATCCACATACAGGATCTATGTCTTATGGAGATTTAAAACCCGCACAACGTATCCCAGCGGCAGCCATTAGTACCAATGGAGCAGATTTGTTAAGTACACTCCTTAAATTAAACCCAGCGACAAAGTTTTTCTTTTCTATGGGATGTAAAAATTTACCCGATGTACAATCATATAATGTGATTGGTGAGATTACAGGAAGTACATTTCCAGATAAATATATGGTAGTAGGCGGACATTTAGATTCTTGGGATTTAGGAGACGGATCTCATGATGATGGCGCTGGCATTGTACAAAGTATGGAAGTATTGCGTATTATGAAAGCTATTGATTATCAACCAAAACACAGTGTACGTGTCGTACTCTTTATGAATGAAGAAAATGGATTACGAGGAGGACGCAAATATGCTGAAGTAGCAGAAAGCAAAAACGAAAAACACGTATTTGCACTAGAGAGCGATGCAGGCGGCTTTACGCCTAGAGGTTTTTCTTTTGATATTGATGATAGAAACTTCAATGAAGTTTTAAGTTGGAAACCGCTTTTTGAACCTTACTTTATTCATTATTTCGTAAGAGGTGGGAGTGGTGCAGATATTGGTCCACTTAAAGGAAGTGGAACCGTACTTGCTGGTTTACGACCAGATTCACAGCGTTATTTTGATTATCATCACGCAGCAAATGACACTTTTGATGCGGTAAATAAAAGAGAATTAGAATTAGGTGCTGCTACGATGACGAGCTTACTCTATATGATGGATAATTATATACAAAAGCCAGGAAAACTGATGACGTTGCCTGTTAGAGAATAAGTTGATAACGATATAATACATAAAAAAGGGAAGCTACGAGCTTCCCTTTTTTATGTATTATAAAAGTATTTTTATTGTCTCCATTTGACCCAGATAATTACTGTCACATCTGTAGTTGTAGTTGCGGCATCTCTCGCTCTTGCAGTAATATGCTCATTAGCACTAAAATCAAGATTTGTGGTAGTGTCAATATATCTTAGACCAGATAGACTAAATGTTTCATTTACAGAATTTGTCCCAGCGGCGGTTCTAACCCTAACATTGAAATCTGTATCATCTCCAGAAGCCCCCATAGCAGTAATGGCTACAATGGTTCCGTTAAAAGGCATTAATGCACCAGAATCATTAGCCACCATATTACCTCCATAATGAAGAGCATTTGTATCTACATCTCCGTTACGTCCAAATTGAATAGCGGTACTTTCTACACTCAGCCATGCCGTTCGAGTAAGATCATACATATACAATTTGTCACCTATAACAGCAAGCTGTCCATTAGCGAGATTGGTGGTTGGTGTTGCTTGCGGTACTAGTTCTAATGCTGCTGTTGTTTCTGCACTAGCGTCTATAGTCAGTTTTCCATTTGGAGTTATTGTGCCTACACCCACTTGTGCATTAGCAAAAACGGATACGAGTAAACATAAAATAAGTAGTTTAAAATGAGCCCCTTTCATCTTCATTTTTTTTATATGAACATTAAAAGTAAAGACTTTTGCGGCAAGAATCATTTTTTTTAAAAACTATTCGATCAAGAACCGTAAAACTACGATGAAATCACATAATTCAACTGCGGTTATTACGTAATTAATAGCTTTTTTTCTTGATATACTTTAATACCCGTAGCAATCATTCTTGTAAGGTGGGTTTTTAAATCATCATCTATTTTTTTGAAGTGAAAGCAACTTTTGCCTTTTAAGCATTTGCGCAACATGGGATCAATATGCTCAAAACGTTCAGCATCTGTGTAGATAGGAAAAAAGTACAGTCGGACGTCTTTAGGTTTAGGCATTACACTTGCAAAATAAAAACCATCTACTTTTTGTTTTCCTTGCATTGCAGGAATTGTTCCAGCCACTTCTAGAACGTCTTCTTCGTCTTTTCTAATTTGTAAAGGGCCTACGTGTTCTTTAATTATTTCTCGGAGTATCTGGTCTATTTCTTTAGGATCGGTAATCATAGGATTTAGATGTAGTGGAGGTATGATATGTATCTTATTAGTAGGGTAAGCATACTAACAAGATACATAATAATTTAAAAAATGATGATAAGTTCGTAAGAAGTGAGTCTGTAAGTTGTGATGCAAGTCTTATTTTTGTTGCGAAAATGTATCCAGCTTTTTGAGTTGAGAATTATAGACTCCAAAGAGCAAAAAGTAACCATGGGATTAGACCGATATACTAAAGAATTTAAGAGCAATCTTATCATAGCATTTCCTATTATGTTAGGTCAGTTGGGTCATATTCTTGTGGCGCTGGTAGATAATTTAATGGTAGGGCGTTTGGGTGCTGCGCAACTTGCCGCCATAAGTTTGGGAAATAGCTTAGTATTTATTGCACTGTCTCTAGGGATTGGTTTTTCTTTTGCAATCACGCCATTAATTGCAGAAACAGACGGAGCAAACAACATAGAAAAAGGGCGTTTACATTTTCATCATGGAATCATCATGTGTACCATAAATGGGATTTTATTATTCTTAGCTTTACTATTGGCAAAACCTATTTTATATTATTTAGACCAACCTGATGAAGTCGTAGCACTGGCGATTCCGTATATGGAAGTGGTAGCGTTTTCCTTGATTCCGTTAATGATCTTTCAAGCCTTTAAGCAATTTGCAGATGGGCTTTCTCAAACGCGATATGCCATGTATGCTATCTTGGTAGCCAATGTGGTTAATATTATTTTTAACTATTTCTTGATTTACGGGATATGGATTTTTCCAAGGCTTGGAGTGGTAGGAGCTGGTTGGGGTACGTTGATCTCTCGATTTTTTATGTTGGGATTACTCGTTTTTATGCTTTCGCGAAAGCGTACATTTAAGCCTTATTTTCAGATCTCAAATGTATCACATATTAGATGGTCAGAGTTTAGAGAGCTATTTCGTCTTGGTTTTCCAACCGCATTACAAATGCTTTTTGAAGTAGGAATTTTTACAGCAGCTATTTTCTTATCAGGAATTTTAGGAACCAATGCACAGGCAGCTAATCAAATAGCGCTGAATCTAGCCTCAATGACCTTTATGATTGCGGTAGGTCTTGGTGTCACTGCAACCATACGCGTAGGAAATCAAAAAGGGAAAAGGGATTATCCTAATTTAAGACGTATCGCTATTTCTATTTTTTTATTGGTGTTTCTAATCGAAGCTGTGTTTGCAGTAGCATTTATACTGCTAAAAGAGATGCTTCCTCCTTTATATATAGACAACCCTGAAGTGATTTTAATTGCTTCTCAATTGTTGATTATTGCAGCATTATTTCAATTGAGTGATGGAATACAAGTCTCCATTTTAGGTGCATTACGAGGGTTACAAGATGTAAATATTCCTACAGGGATTTGTTTTATAGCCTATTGGATCATAGGGCTTCCTATAAGTTGGTATTTGGGAAAACCTGATCAAATGGGAGCCCAAGGTATTTGGGTAGGACTATTAGCGGGATTAACAGCATCTGCTGTGATGCTCTATTTTAGATTTAATTACCTTAGCAAAAAATTAATTAGAAGTACCCAAAACCACATCCTTACTTCTAATTAGGACGCAAAACAATAATACCTATTGACTAACCAATACGATATTTAAAATGACAATTCCAAAATTTCTTATAGGAGATCACTCTGAGCATGGAGATGCTATTTTTGTGATACATACAGAGTTTCCAAGATTCATTATTGATCTTACCAAAGACGAAATTGAGTGGTTTGAAGAGTTTGATAAACAAGATGAAGCAGAGCTTGCTTCCGAAACAGAAAATGCGATCAAAGAGGCTACTGAATTTTACGATTCGGAAATCGCCAAATATGAGCAGGAGTAAATAACATGGAGACACTTATAGAATATGATCAAGAACTTTTTCTTTTTTTAAATAGTCTCGGAACAGAGACATGGGATGGTTTTTGGTTGGTAGTAACCAATAAGCTATCTTCTATTCCTTTATATGCATTATTGCTATTCTTTATCTATCAAAAATTTGGTATTAAAGGAATGTTTATGACGATGGTGATCGTAGCAGTTATGATTACCTGTACCGATCAGATTTCAGATTTTTTTAAAAACTTTATCCAAAGACCTCGTCCCTGTAAAGTATTTTCGTGGGAGGAAACCATGCGTTTTATTGCTCCTCGTTGTGGGCGTTATGGCTACTTTTCAGGGCATGCTACCAGTAGTATGGCAACAGCTGTTTTTGCTGGACTTGCTTTACAATCTAAATACAGAAATCTTGTTTTTATATTGTTATTTTGGGCGGCTGCTATTGGATATAGCCGTATTTATGTAGGTGTTCATTATCCATTAGATGTCCTTACAGGTATGATGGTAGGAGCGTTGTTAGGTTATGGCTTTTATAGATTACAAACCTATCTTACTTTAAAATACACCTAATCTTCTACTTAAAAAAAGGACACTTTTTCAAGCTTTATGTTAACGTAAATTAACATACCCCCTTTTTCATTTTGGTTATCTTCGATGCTTAATTCCAAGTATACCTTTATGAACACTTTTCGTTTACTAACGCTAGTATGTAGTTTTTTATTAGTTCTTTCTTGTGATCAAGAAAAAACAGTAGCTATTGTAGAAGATTCAAAAGAATTTAAAGTCCCTTTTGAAAAATTTACTTTAGACAACGGATTAACCGTAGTCCTTCACAAAGACACCTCAGATCCTGTAGTTGCTGTTGCATTAACCACCCATGTAGGTTCTGCTAGAGAGATAGAAGGACGTACAGGTTTTGCCCATCTATTTGAGCATTTATTGTTTCTAGAATCTGAAAATTTAGGCAAAGGCGGACTCGATAAAATGAGTGCACGCATTGGAGGATCCGGCGCCAACGGATCTACAAGTCGTGATCGAACCAATTATTTTCAAACCGTACCTAAAGATGCACTAGAAAAAATGATTTGGGCAGAAGCAGATAAATTAGGGTATTTTATAAATACAGTAACCGATCCTGTACTTGCTAAAGAAAAACAAGTCGTAAAAAACGAAAAAAGACAAAGCGTAGATAATCGTCCTTACGGTCATGTACAGTCTGTAGTAGATAAGAACTTATATCCAGAAAATCATCCCTATAACTGGCAGGTCATAGGATCTTTGGAGGATTTGCAAAATGCAACATTACAAGATGTAAAAGATTTTTATAATCGTTGGTATACGCCTAACAATACGGTCTTGACAATCGCAGGAGATTTTGATACAGAACAGACAAAGGCTTGGGTGCACAAATATTTTGATGAGATCAAAAGAGGAGAAAAAGTACCTGCTCTAGAAAAACCAGCAGTCACCGTATCTGAAACAAAAAAACTGTACTACGAAGATAATTTTGCCCGCATACCTCAACTTACAATGTCATGGCCTACCGTGCCCTTATACCACAAAGACTCGTATGCACTTAGCGTGTTAGCAAGATATCTTTCAGATGGAAAGCAAGCTCCTTTTAATGAAGTGTTAGTAGATGATAAGCAGCTCACGTCTAGTGTGACCATGTATAATTACGCATCAGAGTTAGCAGGACAATTCCGAGTTCAAGTTCGGGCTTTTAGTGGAAAAGATCTGGATGAGGTAGCACTCAGTATTGATGACGCTTTCGCGAAATTTGAATCAGAAGGAATCCCACAGTCTGCCATAGATCGTATAAAAGCAGGGCAAGAAACCAATTTTTACAGCGGACTTTCAAGTGTATTAGGAAAAGGATTTCAGTTAGCTCAATACGAAATATTTGCTGGTGATCCAGGGTTTATTGAAACAGACATCCAAAATATTCTAGCAGTTACTACAGAAGATGTCATGCGTGTGTACAATGCTTACATTAAAGATAAAAACTTTATTGCAACTAGTTTTGTGCCTAGCGGGCAGATAGATTTAGCGTTGGCAAATTCAGAATTAGCCAAAGTTGTTGAAGAAAAAATAGTAGATGGCGCCGAAGATTCTTTTGATGCTAGTGTCGTAGCTACCTATGAAAAAACACCTTCTTCCTTTGATCGCTCTGTCGAACCTCCTTATGGAAATGCACCAGACTTGAAAATTCCAGCGGTATGGCAAACAGACCTTTCTTCAGGAATCAAGGTGTCGGGAATCGAAAATGCAGAAGTCCCTCTGGTAGAATTCCAATTAAGCTTTGATGGAGGTTTATTATTAGAAAACCCAGAAAAAGTGGGTGTTTCTAATCTGATGGCGCAATTAATGACCAAAGGAACTACTACCAAGACAACCGCAGAACTCGAGGAAGCTATAGAAAGCCTAGGGGCTTCTATTAATGTATATGCAGGAGATGAAAATGTAGTCGTAACAGGAAATACCCTTGCTAAGAATTATGAAGCGACCATGGCTTTAGTAGAAGAAATCATTTTACAACCTCGTTGGGATGAAAAAGAATTTGATATTATCAAACAAAGTGTGATGAATCAAATCGTACAAGAACAAGCAAACCCTAATAGTATTGCTGCCAATGAGTATGCCAAACTTATTTATGGAGACAAGCATATTTTATCTAATAATCGATTAGGAACTCTTGCCTCTGTAGCATCAATCACACTAGAAGATGTAAAAGCATTCTATAATAATCTGTCTCCTACGGTGGCAAACATGTATGTAGTAGGTGATATTAAAGAAAATAGAGTTGTTGCTTCCTTAGCAGGAATCAATGAGAATATGAAAGCAACAGAAGTAGTTATTCCTACCTATGAAATGCCTACACGACCAGAACAGTCCAAAGTATATTTTTACGATGTGCCTGGAGCTAAACAATCCGTATTACGTTTTGGATATCCTGCACTTGCAGCAACAGATTCAGATTACTACCCAGCACAAGTCATGAATTATCGCTTAGGAGGCGGAGGATTTGCTTCTCAGCTCACACAAGAGTTGCGAGAAGGAAAAGGATATACCTACGGAATCAGATCTGGCTTTATAGGTAGCGCCATCCCTGGTGCTTTTACAATTTCAAGTGGTGTACGCTCTAATGTGACCTACGAGAGTGCCGCTTTAGTAAAACAAATTCTTGAAGAGTATGGAAAGAATTTTAGCGAGGAAGATCTAGAAGTATCTAAAAGCTTTTTAATCAAAAGTAATGCACGTGCTTTTGAAACGGGTAGAGCGAAACTAGGAATGCTCTCTAATATCTCTGAACTTAATCTTCCAGTTGATTATGCAAAACAACGCGAAGCCACTGTGAGAGAAATGACCGTAGAAGATATCAAAGCGCTTTCTGCTACATACCTAGATCCTAATAAAATGATCTATCTAGTGGTAGGCGATGCCAAAACACAGTTGAAGAAACTAGAGCAATTAGGGTATGGAACGCCTGTGTTGTTGAATCCTAAAGAAGAGATTAAGAAGTAAACGGTATCCTATTTATTACTATTGATTCTATAATATAAAAAGAGGCTGTTGTACTGTATAATAGCCTCTTTTTATATAAAGCTTTTTAATGAAGGATACAGCATTTTCCATCAATAACAATACCTCCAATCTTTGCGCATAATTGGAGTGGTGTGTTAGAAAAAGAACACTCTAGAGGGACTGGTCTTGGGCTTAATCCTCCTTATACTTTTTTTCTGTGCAGTTTTTGATAATTCCTGAGTTCCTTCAATTTTCAAAATTAGAGACACTCACAGCTTGTGTCTTATTAGTAAAATGTTGCTTTTAATTCTTGAATCCACCACGAGCAAAGAAAATGAATAAACATATTGATTGTAAATTGATTACATTAAATTTAACGTAATTACACTAAAAGACTTACTAATTTTTTACGTCGAACCCACGTTAAATTAAGTGTAAAAAAATGGTAAAAGTGATCAATTGATAAACGTTAGCGATTAACATTTAAACGCAGTTATTTTATGTTTGAACATACACATACGTTCTGTATCATTTATTGAGCAAAGAAAAATTGTATGTTGATCAAGCTTGAATAAAAGATAATAAACCGTAGATCCCAGTGTTTACTGAAACAAGTTCAGTAAACACTGGGATTAGTTTAACTAACTACTTTGTATGGGTCTTTTGGACTTTACAAAACAGTGTTTCACTTATAAAATGAGGTCTTTCTTGAAGAAAACTGAGAAAAATCATCCCTTCCGTTTGATCCATACATTTAAGAGCATCCCTACAACCACGAGTGTCATCCCAACAATAGGCCAGAGGGTGTAGCTCTCATCAAATAAGAAAAAGCCAAAAAGTAATGCATATACAAGCTCCATATATTTTATAGGCGCTACTGTGCTGGTGTCTGCGAGCTGAAAGGCACGTGTTAAAAATACCTGTCCTATAAGCCCTAGAATCCCTATAATACAAACCCACCACCATTCTTCGCCTATAGGTATACGCCAATATTGAATAAAGAATAAACTCCCTACAATAGAAAAAACCATAAAATAATTAATGATGGTTAAGTAATGCTCACGAGATCCTAGATAGCGCACAATAGCAAACACACCTCCTACAAGTAATGAAGAAAACATAATCAGTATAAAACTTGTGGAGTCTATCCTAAAGTCAACGCCCTTCATAATAAAAGCACCCGCTATGGATATGATAAGACTTAACCATTGCCCTAATTTTACAGCTTCTTTTAAAAAAAAATACGCAAAAATGACACTAAAAATAGGGGCTGTATATCGTAAAGCAACTGCAGATCCTAACGGGATGTCTTGTACTACTTTAAAAAATAAGGCAAGTGACACAAAACTGAGAACGCCTCTAAGGCTTAACCAGAATACATTCTTTTTCTTTCCTACAACAGGCACCTTTTTGTAAAGCATGTACGGAAAAATAAAAATAAAAGTTCCAAAAGCTCTAAAGAAAACCACTTGAAGCGGATGAAAGTCTTGTAGGTATTTTGCCAGAAGATTCATCCACGCAAAGGCGAATGCGGCAATAAGCATATAGAAAATTCCTCTACCCACAAAGATGGTTTTATGTGCTCGCGAAAGTACGATAAATGTGCTAGGTGATATCGCCTAAAATCTCAGTTTTTATATTTTAGCTTAAAAAAAGGATCAAATCAACATCATAAAAAAAGCGAGCCTATCTAGACTCGCTTTTGGTATTTTATGTTGTGTACGCTTTCGCGAAAGCGTATAAAGAATATGTAAATAATAGATTACTCTTTAATCAAACTTCTAGAAATCACAATCTTCTGAATCTCTGAAGTCCCTTCATAAATCTGAGTAATTTTTGCATCACGCATTAAGCGCTCTACATGATATTCTTTTACAAAACCATTTCCTCCATGTATTTGTACCGCTTCTACCGTATGCTCCATTGCTACTTTTGAAGCATATAATTTTGCCATAGCACTAGAGCGATCATAGTTATTTCCTTGATCTTTATCCCAAGCGGCTTTCATCACAAGGTAACGCGCAGCTTCTATTTCTGTGTACATATCGGCAAGCTTGAAGGCAATCGCTTGGTGATTACAAATCTCTGTTCCAAAAGCTTTACGTTCTTTAGAGTATTTAAGTGCGATTTCATAAGCTCCAGAAGCAATACCTAGTGCTTGCGCAGCAATCCCAATACGTCCGCCAGAAAGTGTTTTCATCGCAAACTTAAATCCAAAACCGTCTTCTCCTATACGATTTTCTTTAGGCACTTTTACATCATTAAACTGTAACGTATGTGTATCACTCCCTCTAATGCCTAACTTATCTTCTTTAGGACCTATTTCAAAACCAGGCATTCCTTTTTCTACAATAAATGCGTTAATACCATGGTGTCCTTTAGATCTATCTGTTTGTGCAATTACAAGGTATACATCAGAGCGACCCCCATTGGTGATCCAGTTTTTTGTGCCATTTAATATATAATGATCTCCTTTGTCTATGGCTGTTGTCGCTTGTGACGTCGCATCAGATCCAGCTTCTGGTTCACTTAAACAGAAAGCACCTACAAACTCACCTGTAGCCAGTTTTGTAAGATATTTTTCTTTTTGGGCCTCATTACCATACGCTTCTAGTCCGTAACAGACCAAAGAGTTATTTACAGATACAATTACAGAAGCAGAGGCATCTATCTTAGATAACTCTTCCATAATTAATACGTACGAAATAGCATCCATACCACTTCCTCCGTATTTTGGATCGACCATGATTCCTAGAAAACCGAGATCTCCCATTTTTTTGACAAGTTCTGCAGGAAAATGTTGTTTTTCGTCACGTTCTATAACGCCAGGAAGTAATTCTGTTCTAGCAAAATCACGTGCTGCGTCACGTATCATTAAATGTTCTTCAGTTAAACTAAAATCCATGTGAGGGTACTTTTTTAAGAATTATGTAAAAATTGTATGCAAAGATACTAGATTCTTGCATTTTTCTCAATAATTTTAACGCTATGAAGAGAGAATATTACAACGTTATCGGAGTGATGAGCGGAACAAGCTTAGATGGTATTGACTTTGCGTATGTAAAGATCACCACAAAGCCACAGTATACAGCAGAGGTGATCGTGGCAGAAACACAAGCCTATCCAGACGTTTGGGTCGAAAAGCTTCAAAAAGCAGTTGATCATAGTAAAGATAAACTCCAAGAATTGAATGAAGATTACACACAATATCTAGGAGAAGCTATTAATCGATTTATTGAAAAAAATACCATTTCTCGTGATCAGATAGATGCTTTATGCTCTCATGGACATACTATTTTGCATCAACCTGATCAAGGATATACTCTGCAAATTGGTAATTTGCCAGAAATTGCGACGATTACAAAATGTACTGTAGTCTGTGATTTTAGAGTGCAAGATGTGGCAATGGGTGGGCAAGGAGCTCCTTTAGTACCTATAGGGGATCAATTGTTATTTCAAACGTATGATTACTGTCTCAATTTAGGTGGTTTTGCCAATGTATCTATGCAAAAAGGAACTATTCGGATTGCGTATGATATTTGTGCCGTCAACACCGTGCTGAATGTATATGCACAAAAATTAGGCGCAGCGTATGATGATGAGGGCGCTTTCGCGAAAGCGGGAACAACACACATCCCATTATTAGAGAAACTCAATACCTTGCCATTTTTTGAAAAATTACCTCCCAAATCCTTAGGGATAGAGTGGGTACACGAGTATATTTTTCCGATGATTAAAAGCTTTGATCTAGAACCAACCACTGTTTTAGCAACGTTTACAGAACATATTGCGCAACAACTTGCACATCAGTTTGAAGGGGGCGGCACTGTTTTAATTACTGGTGGTGGTGCCTATAATACTTTTTTGATAGAACGATTGAAGACGTTAAAAAATATAGATATTGTACTTCCCGATCCTGTACTTATAGAATATAAAGAAGCCATTGTCTTCGGGCTATTAGGTGTTTTAAAACTAGAAGGGAAAGATAATTGTCTAGCAAGCGTTACGGGAGCAAGTAAAGATCACAGTTCAGGCGTGATACTACCTTATACTATTTGATTTTTCAGATCAAAAAAGTAAGATTTTGTAGGATTATAACTGTATGAGATACAAACGATTCCTTATTTTTCTATTTATATTCTAAATTCTTTAGGGTATAAGTACGATGCTTTTTTATATTTGTAGTACACTATAATCTGTGTACACATAATATGAGACACCTACTTTCAAAGTACGAAGATAAATCTCCAGAAATCGTTTTTCATTGGAATGACCCAGAAACAGAAGCAGAAGGCTGGGTAGTTATTAATTCATTACGAGGTGGCGCTGCAGGTGGTGGTACACGTATGCGTAAAGGGCTTAATATGAATGAGGTACTTTCGTTGGCAAAGACCATGGAAGTAAAATTCACTGTATCAGGGCCTGCAATTGGAGGCGCAAAATCTGGAATCAACTTTGACCCTAAAGACCTTCGTAAAAAAGGAGTTTTAGAGCGCTGGTATAAAGTGGTATCTCCTTTACTTAAAAGTTATTACGGTACAGGAGGAGATCTGAATGTGGATGAAATCCATGAAGTAATTCCTATCACAGAAGAAAGCGGTGTTTGGCATCCTCAAGAAGGAGTATTTACAGGGCATTTCCAACCTACAGAAGCCGATAAGATTAATCGCATAGGACAACTTCGTCAAGGCGTAATTAAGGTCATAGAAAATCCAAAATTTTCTCCTGATGTTACACGTAAGTACACAGTAGCCGATATGATTACAGGCTATGGTGTGGCAGAAGCAGTACACCATTATTATGATATTTACGGAGGTAATATAAAAGGAAAACGTGCTGTTGTGCAAGGTTTTGGAAACGTAGGAGCTGCAGCAGCATATTACTTAGCTCAAATGGGCGCTAAGATTGTTGGTATTATAGATATTGTAGGAGGACATATCAAAGAGGATGGTTTCTCTTTTGAAGAGATTCAAGCGATGTATTTGGCTAAAGAAGGAAATACACTAGGGGGAGACAACTTAATTCCGTTTAAGGAAATGAATGAGCGTATCTGGAATCTTGAGACAGAAATTTTTGCTCCGTGTGCAGCTTCCCGATTAATCACACAAGATCAAATAGATCGAATGATCGACACAGGACTAGAAGTCATTTCTTGTGGAGCAAACGTTCCTTTTGCAGATACAGAAATATTTTTTGGACCTATTATGGAGCATACAGATGCAAAAGTGAGCTTAATTCCAGATTTTATTTCCAACTGCGGGATGGCTCGTGTATTTGCTTACTTTATGGAGCGTAAAGTACAAATGACAGATGATGCTATTTTTAACGATACCTCTATGACCATTAGAAATGCGATTCAAAAGACCTACGACCAAAATCCAGATACAAAAAATATTAGCAATACTGCTTTTGAAATTGCATTAAAACAACTACTTTAAAAGCTTCTTAAAAACCAACTTTTTTTATGGAATCAGTTATTATACTAATTTTTGTTATTGGCTACCTTTCAATAACCCTTGAGCATCCTTTAAAACTTGATAAAACCGTACCAGCACTTATTATGGCGTCCTTAATGTGGGCCTTCTTGGCCGTTGGATTTAGTCAAGGTTGGTTTAATGTAGTGGATTCTCACGAAGAAGTTTTTAGTTTTTTAACAGGAGGTGATGATGCCATGCATGGATTTGAAAACAGCTTACTTCACCATCTAGGAAAAACAGCCGAGATTCTGGTATTCCTAATTGGAGCGATGACCATTGTGGAAATTATAGATTTACATCGCGGTTTTGAAGTCCTTAAAACAGCGGTGCGTACCCGTAGTAAAAGAAAGCTGTTGTGGATTATTGGTATTTTAGCCTTTATCTTATCGGCTATTATAGATAATCTTACAGCGACGATTGTTCTAATTACGCTATTGCGAAAATTGATAAGTAACAAAAATGAAAGACTTTGGTTTGCAGGGCTTGTAGTCATAGCAGCAAATGCTGGAGGTGCTTGGTCTCCTATTGGAGATGTGACCACCACCATGTTATGGATTGCAAATAAAGTATCTGTAGGCGGACTTGTAAGCACATTAGTGATTCCTTCTATTCTTTGTTTTGCGGTTCCTTTTGCAATCGCAATGTATTTGCCTGCTTTTAGAGGGGACATAGAAATCGAAGAACTAGAAGACGATGAAGAAGCTGGTCGTTTACTGAGTAGTAAAACCATGTTGTTTTTAGGCTTAGGAATGATTGTTTCTGTACCAGTATTCAAAACCCTAACACATTTGCCCCCTTATATGGGGATGATGTTAGCATTGGGGGTTGTATGGCTAGTCTCAGAATACATTCATCCTGAAGAAGATTTCTCTAAAGAACGTCGTCACTTATATTCTGCACATAAAGCATTATCACGTATTGAGATAAGTAGTATCCTGTTTTTCTTAGGAATCTTAATGGCCGTAGGAGCTCTGGAAACACTCGTATATGGAACGATAGGAGGAGAACAAGTAGGAACCTTACGCTACCTAGCAGAAGTCTTACAAGCAGCCATTCCTAATCAAGATGTTGTTGTGGCATTATTAGGAGTGTTCTCAGCAATTATAGATAACGTACCCTTAGTAGCCGCTTCTATCGGAATGTATGGAGGTACAGCCCTCGATGCAGATTTATGGCATGCTATTGCCTTTGCGGCAGGAACAGGAGGAAGTATGTTAATTATAGGTTCGGCAGCAGGAGTCGCTGCGATGGGAATGGAAAAAATAGATTTTATCTGGTATCTTAAAAAAATCTCTTGGCTTGCTGCTGTAGGATTTTTAATAGGCTACTTATACCTTGTCATCATGTTCTCCTTATAGCACATACTTATTCCCCATATAATGCGTTATGAACTTAACTAATTCTGAATTATGATTAATAGATTACTGCAAGATGGCGCCCAAAACGCTGCCGATGCATTGAATACGGACGAACCTGTAGAAAAAACACTTTCGATAATAGATTTGTTAGTTACAGGAGGAATCTCTGGAATGATTATTATAGGAGTTTTATTTGTACTCCTTTTTGTGGCTATTTATATCTATTTTGAACGTGTATTTGCCATCAAAGCCGCTTCAAAAATAGATAGCAATTTCATGAATCAAATTCGTGATAATGTTTCTAACGGAAACATAGAAGCTGCAAAAATACTATGTGCTCAGACCAATTCTCCCGTGGCTAGACTTACAGCAAAAGGAATCTCCAGAATTGGAAATCCTCTTGAAGATATCAATACCGCGATTGAAAACAGTGGTCGTCTGGAAGTATATAAACTAGAAAAAAATGTAAGTGTACTTGCAACCATTGCAGGAGCCGCTCCTATGATTGGGTTTTTAGGAACTGTAATAGGAATGGTTATGGCTTTCCATACATTAGCTACCAGTAGTGGACAAGCAGAGATGGGTACCCTTGCCGAAGGGATTTATACGGCAATGACCACCACCGTAGCAGGACTTATTGTGGGTATTATTGCCTATATGGGATACAATCACTTGGTAGTTCGTACAGATAAAGTAGTACACTCTATGGAAGCAAATGCGGTAGATTTCTTAGACTTACTTAACGAACCGATCTAGTATGAATCTTAGAGGAAGAAATAAAGTAAGCCCAGAGTTCAGTATGAGTTCTATGACAGATATTGTATTTCTGTTGTTGGTCTTTTTTCTATTGACCTCTCCAGCGATTACACCAGATGCATTAGACCTTATATTGCCCAAAGCAAAAGGAAAGACCAGCAATAAACAAAACCTATCGGTAAGTATCACAAAAGACCTTGATTATTACGTTAATAAAGAACGTGTGAATGAACAAGGTATCGAAGCCTTTATCACAAAAGAATTAAGCGGTGTAGAAGAGCCTACCATTATTTTAAGAGCAGAAGAAGGAGTGCCTATCGAAAATGCTGTAAAAATCATGGATATCGCAAATCGTAATAAATATAAGATTGTACTTGCCGTACGACCTAATTAAATAGGAATTGGTACGCTTTCGCGAAAGCGTATAAAAGTGCATAACAAATTAATATACACGCTATAAAGTGCCATATCTAGATACGCCACATAAAAAGAAATCCTTTACCATAAGTAGTATTATTATGGCGATCATCCTTTTGTTGATGTTTTGGGTGGGTATGGACTATATGGATCCGCCTATAGAAGGAGGGATTGCCGTCAACTTTGGAACCTCTAGTGTGGGATCAGGAAATGTACAGCCTACAGAACCTGTAGCTTCAGCACCTAAAAATACCGCACCAGAACCAGTGCCGACACCACCTCAGCCAGAAATTACCGAAGAGGTTGTAACTCAAGACACAGAAGACGCTCCCGTCATAGAGGAAAAACCAAAAGAAACACCGAAACCTAAGGTAAATAAACCGAAAGAAAAGCCTGTTGAAAAACCTGTAGAAGAAGCAAAACCAGACCCTACACCAGATAAGAGTACGACAAGTGCATTAGATGCATTAATCAACGGTCCTAAAAAAGACGGTACTGCTCAAGGAGGTCAAGGTGATGATAATCAAGCAGGCGATAAAGGTGATCCTAATGGAGATCCAAATGCCTCTAGTTATTACGGAACAGGAAAGGGACTAGATGGTGATGGGAATTACCAACTTGGCGGTCGTAAAGCGCTTGGGAAACCAAAACGTGTACAAGAATGTAATGAAGCTGGTATTGTTGTGGTGAGTATAGAAGTAGACCGAACAGGAAAAGTTATCAAAGCCATGGCAGGAGTTCGTGGTACTACAAATAGCACAAAATGTTTGTTAGATCCAGCAAAAGAAGCAGCACTTGCTACAAAGTTTAATGCAGATCCCAATGCACCTTCCAAACAAATAGGTAAAATCGTATATCGTTTTAGCCTTTCTAATTAATTCATAAGGTAAAAGTCTTTTGCTTTTTATTTGTAAATTTTACAAAACGTAGTAGTACTTCCTTTGAATAAATGAGTTTCTTTCATTTATTTTTCAAGTATCTTTAGATTAAGATTATTAAAAAATTTCTATGAAAAACTTCATATTCCTCTCATGTATAGCATTATTTGCTTTTTTATCGTGTAGTGAAAAGCCTACTGAAAGCAAGAATATTAAAACAGAAATAGCTAAAAAGCTTCCCACAGATTATATGTTTATGCAAAGAGCATATCCTAAGGGAGAAATAAAACCCAATGCACAACGACAAGCAGCCATCTGGAGAAAAGACCAGGTGCAAAACACAAGAAATCAAGCCAACCTTTTTGAATTTGCAGGGCCACTCAATATAGGAGGACGCATCACCGATATCGAGATAGTCTCTGGTACAGCAAACACCGTCTATGTAGGTGCAGCTTCTGGTGGAGTATTCAAATCTACAGATTCTGGAGATACGTGGCAACCTATTTTTGACGATCAACCTATGCTAGCCATAGGGGATATTGCTGTTTCAGAAAGTAACTCGGATATTATTGTTGTAGGAACGGGAGAGCCAAATGCAGGTGGAGGTTCGCTTGCCTATGATGGCGATGGTGTTTACATCTCTGAAAATGCTGGAATGACTTGGCAAAATATAGGTCTTCAAGAAGTAGGAAGCATTGGTAAAGTACTCATCCATCCTTCCAATCCAGATATTATCATCGTAGGAGCAATGGGATCTCTTTTTAGAAACGATTCCAACCGTGGGATTTATAAAACCACAGATGGTGGGACGACTTGGAATCAAGTACTATTTGTAGCAGATAACACTGGGATTATTGATATGTCTATTCATCCTACAAATCCAGATATTGTATATGCCGCTTCTTGGCAACGGGAACGCACGCCAGAAAATAGAACGTACGGTGGGGATGCTTCTAATATTTATAGATCTACAGATGGCGGAGAAACTTGGTCTATTCTAACCAATGGACTCCCAACAGAAGGGGGGTTAAAAGGACGCATTAGTATCGATATATCATCATCTAATCCAGAGATCCTTTATGCTTCTTATGCAGATGCCTCAGGAAATATTCAAGGGATTTACAAAACGGAAAATGGAGGCGATTCTTGGATGACCAAAAATTCAAGTCAACTCACAAATGTAGGTTTTCATTGGTGGTTCGGAGGTTTATTTGTAAACCCCCAAAACCCAGATGAGGTGTATCACTCAGGTTTTAGGATGCAAAAAACTACAGACGGAGCAGATAGTTGGCAATCTACCTTTCCAAATGTACATGTAGATCAGCATGCATTGGCTTTTGATGCTACCAATCCCGCTACCGTTTTTGTAGGAAATGATGGAGGTCTTTATAAAAGCGCAAATAGTGGAGATACTTCAGAACTAGATATCACACTCCCGATTACACAATTTTATAGAATGTATGTAGACCCTTCCAATCCTGATAAAATATATGGAGGCACACAGGATAATAGTACAATGCGTACAACGACGTCAGGTCTTTCTGACTGGACGATTATAACTGGAGGTGATGGTTTTCAACCACTTGTAGATAAGGATAATACCAATGTCATTTATGCACTTTCTCAGTTTGGTAATTTGATTCGGTCTACCGATGATGCTGTAAGTTTTGTAAGTGTGCTCAACGGAATTCCAAATGCAGATCGGCGTAATTGGGATACGCCCATTGCATTTGACCCTCAGGATAATCAAACCTTATTTTATGGAACACAGCGGGTGTATAAAAGTACAGATATGGCTGCCAGTTGGACTGCGATTAGTCCGGACTTAACCAACGGTTCTTCCTCTGGAAATTTGACGTATGGGACTATTACCACCATTGATGTTTCTCCTTTGGATAGCGATATCATCTATATAGGTACAGACGATGGCAATGTCTGGCAAACCACAGATGGTGGCGCAAACTGGATAAGTATTAGCGCAACGCTACCCAATAGATGGGTGACACGGGTACAAGCATCACCCAATACACTTAATGAGGTATATGTGACCTTTTCTGGATACCGGTATGGAGAAGATGATGGTCATGTTTTTAAAAGCACAGATAACGGTACTAACTGGACAGATCTCTCTAATGCAATTCCTGATATTCCTGTGAGTGATATTGAAATTGATCCTTTTGACAACTTGTTTCTTGCTACAGATATAGGCGTGCTAAGTTCTAATGATGGAGGCAATACTTGGTTGCCTTTCGGCGAAAATGTTCCTTCACTAATTGTAACAGATTTACATTTTGATGAAAATTCAGGATTCTTATTTGTAGCTACTTATGGAAGGTCGATTTATAAAATAAATATATCTGAAGATGTGTTGGCAACAGATGCTTTCGAAGATCCTATTGTTGAGGTTCTCATCTATCCAAACCCTGCTCAAAATGAAATTTCTATTGGGCTTAATGGAACCATTTCCTCTGGAAATATACGTATCTTTAACCAGTTGGGGCAGCAACAATTACAGACAGAAATTTCTGTAAACAATCCTTATGTTGATATCCGTAATTTAGCTACTGGGATGTATATTTTACAGATTGAAACTGGGGAAAGAACATATACCCAAAAGTTTATAAAAAAATAAAAACAGAACACCATCACATATCAAGAAACTACAGAATGGCTCTTTACACAGCTTCCTATGTATCAGCGTCAGGGAGCTGTAGCCTTTAAAAAAGATCTCACTAATAGCTTATTGTTAGCAGAGCATCTAGGGAATCCGCATACAAAATTCAAATCAGTACACGTGGCGGGTACCAATGGAAAAGGCTCTACCAGTCACATGCTCGCTTCTGTATTACAAGAAGCAGGATATACCGTAGGATTATATACCTCACCTCATCTTAAAGATTTTCGAGAACGTATTCGTATTAATGGAATGCCTGTGAGTGAGACGTTTGTTGTTGATTTTGTAAAAAACAATAAATCGTTTCTAGAAGCAAATTCCTTATCTTTTTTTGAGATGACGGTAGGCATGGCATTTGACTATTTTGCGAGTCAGCAGGTGGATATTGCCATCATTGAAGTAGGACTTGGCGGAAGGTTGGATAGCACCAATATTATTACACCTGAAGTGGCTGTCATTACCAACATAGGACTCGATCATACACAATTTTTGGGAGATACACATTCAGAAATAGCTTTTGAAAAAGGAGGGGTTATTAAAGAAGGAATTCCTGTGGTGATAGGTGAATACCATCCTGAAACGGAAGAGGTGTTTGATACGCTTTCGCGAAAGCGGAATGCACCCTTATACAAAGCATATTCCTTTGACGCGATCCCGATGAAGTCAGATTTAAAAGGAGCCTATCAACAACATAATATCCGAACAGTACAAGTGGTGGTTGCGCAATTACAACAAAAAGGATTTGGCGTCGGGATACAACACATCGCCAAAGGATTATTGAATGTGGTTGCAAATACAGGGTTGCAAGGACGCTGGCAATTGTTAGGAGAATATCCTACTATTATTTGCGATACAGGACATAATAAAGAAGGGCTTTCGTATGTGTTACCTCAACTAGAAACCATCGACTACGATCATTTACATATCGTAGTAGGAGTTGTTTCAGATAAAGACTTAGATGATATTTTACCGCTGTTTCCAACACATGCTACCTATTATTTTTGTAAACCATCAGTGCCTAGAGGAATGCCCGTTGAAACATTAGAGGAAGCGGCTTCTAAATTTAACTTGAAAGGAGCGAGTTATGCATCTGTTTCTGAAGCATTGGACGCTGCCAAAGAAAAAGCAACGCCTCATGATTTTATTTTTATAGGTGGCAGTACGTTTGTGGTTGCAGAAGTACTTTAAGTACATCGTTTTAAGATAAAGCGTTTGTTAAAAACTGTATCAAGTAATGAGACTTTAAAGAACGTGAATCACTCTTCTTTATAATATGTATTATAAAAGTTTCTATATAAGGTCTCAATAGTCTTTAATTTTTCTGTTTTTAGATTGTAGAACGTTAAAGACTCGATGCTCCTTTTGAATTTCGGATTTTTTACAGATCCTGAATTATCTTTAAATGGAAGTACATCTATTTTTGAGGACGTTGATAATGATGTGATTTTATAAATGCTAGAGATCTCTTGTTTTTTGGTAAAATGAGAGAAGCGAGATGATGTAAAATCGGTTCCAGTATAAAAAGCGATAGAATCCCCTTGTTTGAAGTTCAATATGCTTTTCTCATTTTCAGGAATGATAATCGCTTGATCTACGCCATCTTGAAGTTTAAAAACTATCAGCTCTTTTTGAGTGCTATTTTTTATCTCTAATTGCGCAGAATTAGTAGGAACATCTGTGGGTATTGCATTAAATGTTTTTGGATATGGATTTGTAAAAGGGGTTATTTTTATAATCTCTTTAGACTCGTTATCATCACCTTTTAATACTTTTCTCTTTAAACTATATAAGAAGCGTATATGACTATCTTGTGTATATCCTTTAGTTTGATTAGGAAGTGTTATATATTCAGGAATAAAGGGTTGTGTTGTTTCTTCAGAAATGATGCTATTCTCTTCAGTTTGTATTGTTGACTCGGTAGTTTCTATTATAGTTTCTTCGGTTTTTTCAGTAATCACTGTTTGATCATAATCTGTATAAGGAGTGGCTTGGTTTTCTTTACTGATTTTTTCAGAATTTAGATCACCATCTTTAGTATAGTTAGTGCCAAGATTACTTTTAAAAATACCTATAGTAACTCCAATTATGACAAAGGCGATGACGGTAATGATGATAATTGGATATCTGTTTTTTGAATTACTTTTTTGGGAATCACGTTCTTCAAGTTCTAGTAAACCTGATTTGAACGTACTAGACTTTGCAATTGCAGCATTTTTTGTAAATATTTCTTGTTGCTGTTGATTAGAAGGCTTTAGCTTTCCAAAAGCAACCATTGTAGAAATTGCAAAATCCCACTCCCTATTTACAAATCTTTGATTCCGATTATAAATACGTAAGATCGTACCGTTTATTTCTGTAACCTCCTTTATTAATGCTGTGATATAGATATTTACACTTTCTATAAAGTCAGTATTTTTCAAAAATGAAACAGGCACTTGAGATTCTTTTAACTTCCCTTGCGTTATATACCTATTTGCTTCAAGGAGTTGTGTCGCAAAAAAACGAATGATTTCTTGTTTAACTTCTTCAGAAAAGAAGCGTTCTTGAGATACAAGTCTGATGACGAGATGAAATTTTTCTTTAGAAAATAAATAAGATAATGTAGGATTAAGTGATTGAAGCAAAAAAGGAGTGATAAATACTTTTGTATACGCTGTTGCTGTACGAGGATTATACGTGGAATCAAAAGCTTTAACATCAAGATCTTCGTACGTTTCTAAAAGTATTCTTTTTAACCAAAGATGACTTTCTATAAAAAGATGTGCTTCTTTTGTTTCTTGATGTTCAAGTTGAGATACGAGTTCTGAAAGTTCTTCTAGATGACTTTTGTTTTCGAGAACAGCTTTCGCCTTCAGCTGTTTTTGTAGGCGTATAATCTGTGCGGTATCAATATGAATGATAGCATCCAGAGTAATGTCTAGTTCATCTAATAAAGAAATATATCTCAAGAAAACTTTTTGAGCTAAGATATTAAAATTAATGAAGTGGTAGAACTCATCTCGCTTTTTCAGCAGGATCTATAGATTTAATACCTCGACTTTTGGGTTGATTTTTAGTGTCCAGAGTTTGCTTTAAGGTTTGAGACCTTTCAGGTTGCTGTGTTAGCTCATTATTACAGGGAAGTTCAGTTTTTTATGAAAGAAGTAATTATTTTTTGACAAAACATTTTACACTCACAAACTTTAGCTTATATTTGCACCCGCATTGAAAGAAAGGGCGCTTAGCTCAGTTGGTTCAGAGCACTTGGTTTACACCCAAGGGGTCAGGGGTTCGAATCCCTTAGCGCCCACAGAAAAGTCCCAATGAGATTTATTTCATTGGGACTTTTTATTTTATGCTAGTATGTTTTCTAAGTACGCTTTCGCGAAAGCAAACACAACATTAATCTTCGTTAGATGAAATATCATTATCACTAAAACCATGTGTTTCATAAAACATTTTTTTCAGTTCTAAGAGTTTATCAAAATACATTTGGAAATAACTAGGATCGTGCATATCTGCTCCTTGTATTTCTTTATTGTATTCAATGACATTGTTTAATACATCTGAAAATTTTGAATTAATATCAGAAAAGTCTGTAAGATCTAAAAAATCTATGCTCACAAATGATAAGAAAGTTAATTTTTTACCTAATTCAGATTCTACATTTACAAATTTTAGTGCATCTTCAAAAAATTTGAAAGAAATCCATTTGTTTGCAGTCCAAGTATTATTTTCACTAATTAATATTGACATATTCTTTATATTATAAATCGTTATTTGTCCATATTTTTATAAAATTATCACTTTCTATGATATTTTCATTTTTTAAAAATATTTCAACATTTTTTATTTGTGGTTTATTCATGTATCTATAATCGAGAACCACAACATCGGATTTTACAAAATGATCTTTTAATGATTTGATGAAATCTTTCATATCATCTGGCACGAAATTACTAATACCTTTTTTTAAACCAATTAAATCAAATGTTTTTCCTTTATATGAGCCACTTAGTGAAACCCATTCAACATCTGGCTTGGTAGATCTTTCAAGGTAACCAAATCTTTTTTCGATAGCAGCTCCTACTTCAGCTTCATGTTCAATATAATCTTTTGCAGGATCAGTACCTAATTCTTTTTTACGCTGCTCTAGTGTCTGTTTTTTTATTTCTTCTATTTTTTCCTTTGTTTTAATTTCTTCTAATCTTTTCCTCTTCTGTTGTAAACGTTCTTTACGTTGCCCGACAGTTTCTTTAGGTTTCTGTTTTCCGGGAATATTATCGGCATTATCTATAAACTCGCTGTGTTGTTCAGGATTAAACTCTTGTTTTTTAACCTTCGCTTTCTTAGAAGCCTTTACAAGTTCTTTAAGTCGGCTAATGACTCTTTGTAATTCTACTTTGCTTAATTCTAGTGTATTTGGACCACTTTTAAAGCTGTGGAGGAGATCTTCCAATTTACTAATTGCTTTTGGGCCAAATTTTAGAATTTGTGGACCAAAGGCAGTTGTAATCATCACCATGTCATAACTCACACTTAAAATATTCCAATAATCACTTATCCACTCAGCATCTGCTTCTTTTAATTTTTGCTTGATAAAAGGGTGTTGCATCACAAGGTCTACACCTGTTTTCGCTAGTTCTACAATGGCAAGTCTTCTCACTAGAATAGAAGCTCCTTTTACCGTAAGTGCGCGTATCGCGCCTGCAATACCCGCAAAATGTGACGCAAAGCTTATTATTTTCCAGAATTCTGTAAGCTGCTGGTCTTTTATTAGATAATGGGCAATAATTGCGGGAGCAATCATTTCTGTACTACCATCTGCAGAGATAATAGTAATGATATCCAGCGGGTGTGGATGTATTTCATTGTAAGGGTCGCTTCTTACTGAAACAGACATTCCTCTTGCAGAGGCATTCTCAGAAGTTTCATTATATATATTGACAGAAGTGCCACCATCCCATGTAGACTGTATCGTAAATAGTTTTAAAGGCGCTTTATTTGCCATTTTAGTACTATTAATAACAACACAGCTATCATATTCTGCCGCCTCCTCACCGTATGCAATACATGCTATCCAGATGCTATTCATAGCTTCTTTTAAGTGCTCTCCGTGTAGCTCATCATATATCTTTTGTAATAAACCTAAATCTTGGTTAATAGCATCATAAAGTGCTTTGCCAGACATGGCTTTCAAAATATTTACAATAGCTAGCTCTTCATTTGTATTAAACAAGGTTATTTTTCCAGCATTCTTTCCAGAAACACCAGCAGCTAACATATTTTTTAAATCATCCAACAGTACCTTATCGTTTAGCTTTCCATATACAATATTGGGTAGATTCTCATAGATTACGTCTAAGTCATTAATGTTTCTTGTTTCTGATATAATGCTTTGATATTCTTTGGTAATTTTCTGTAGTATTTTTTTGGTATTTGGTAATTGGATATAATCTAAGATTGTTTTTATACCATCAAAAGTATCTGTGCACAGATCTATAACTGGATCTCCATCCATTTCTCCAGATTCTTTGATAATTAAATGGAACTCTGTATGGGCAAATCCATGTATTACCTCAACATCTGCAAATTTTAAATTAGCATGTTTACCTCTTATTATTTCTTTTTGATACAAGACAAAGTTGCCACTTTGTGAGGATAGAACCTGTTTGTTCAAATAATTAAGGATAGGTATTCCATTAAGCATAGTATTGCTATGTGCTTTTATCCAAGTTAATAAGTGCCAAAGATTGTAGTATACGTAGTGTTGCTGTTTTTGTTGTTGCTGTTGTTGTAATACATTAGCTTCATAGTTATCTGCATACGCATTAAAGAGTCTCTCATTGTCTTGTTGTTCTTTTATTTGATGTAATAACAAGGGAAGCTTTACTTCTAAATCTGCAATGTTTGCTACCTTTAGGTAATGTTTTTTTATGATACTCATAAGAAGTGAGTTTTGTAGTACTGTGTATAATATGTATGAGGTGTCTTTTTTTGCGTTAAGGATCATAGCGGCATCCTTTTTTGAGTGGCATATATGCTCAAAAAAGATATAGCGGAGAGCCTGCCCTGCAAGGGAACGCCCTACAGGGAACATGGTGTTTTTAGAGATTTTAAGAGCGTGATAAGATCAGGTCGTTCAGTGATGTTGTAGTATATAATCACTCTAAGCATACACACAAAAAAATGCTTGTCGATGTATTGAAGAGGTATCGAAACTCCCTGATCTTAAAATGCTCCCAGGTTATGTGATGTTACCTACGCCCGTTCCTGTTTGCGCCGTTGCACTCCCAGCAGTGACTACGGTGGTCATCACAGTCCCCGATTTTATATAGGTGTCTATGGCAGTCGCTAATGCATCTGCTAATTCATTAATAGAATTTGTTGAATCAGGGTCGTCTGATGCTTTTGCTCTTTGTTGCTCTAATGCACTTTTTATGGCATTTTGTAATGTTATTTTTACTAAAGGCATGCTATTATTTTTTTATTGATTAAACTAAGAGGTTTGATAGGTTTGTTCCTATGGTGGCAAAATTATTGGCATTAATTGGAGGTCCCGAGGGTCCTACAGGAGTGGGCACCGTAAGTGCTTGAAGTTGGGTGATTAATGTTTGTAATTCTGTCCCTAGATTAACGCCTCCTTTTTCTATAGTGACAAGATCTGTCAGTTTAAAAGTGAGATCATCTTTGGTGATCAATACTTCGCCATCTTTTACAGAAGCCATATATCCATTGCCTTGATCTGTCGTAATCGTTAGCTCATTTTCCAGAAGCGTCACTACAGTCATATCTTCATTTATAGCGATGGTAGTTCCAAGTTCTGTAATGTCTATTTTTTGTTTGCTAGTCTCATCTTCTCCTGTAAAATGTAGGGTTGCAACAGTATCACTTGTAGTATTGAGGTCAAAACATACACGAGGGATAGGTTCTCCATTTTTAATGGTATTAAGTACTGTTTTTTGTACTTGTCCAGTAGCGAGTGTTTCTGACAGTAATTTTCCTTCGCCGTCATAAAACGTGGTCACCATACTAGGATGGTCTCCATTGTTTTGAGATTCAAGGCTATTAAATGCTATTTTGGCAATAGACTTGAATTCGGAAGGTGCTTGACCTGGCAGGGTAGGTTGTGCTTCTTTAAAAAGGATATGAAACTGATCTGCATTACTGTCAATTTCTAAGTATTGATTATTCTCATTTTTAAACCTCACAAACGTGCGTTCTATTTCAGAATATTGAGAGATAAACGCACGTGTCTCGAGATTATCAATAATAGAAACCAGTACCCAGCTATCTAACTTAGGGATACTTATGACTCCTTGTTCTTCTTCTTGAATAGATGCTTTAAGCCGTACGTTTTTTATCATCGCACCATCGGGGCGTATCACGTTTACTGTAAAAACATCTTCTGGGCTGTGGATAGAGTTTTGTGGTGTGTTTATAGCCACAACCTTAGCCGCATACGTTTGTACTGTAATGTCTTTTTCGGCAATATTTTGTATTAAATCTTTAAGCTGTATCATACTATTTCTATTTTTCGTCCTAACTCAATCTCTTGTCTATATCCATTTAATCCATACGTACGAATCACTTTTTTCACCTGAAAAGTTCCATTTTTTTCTTTGTCTTCAGCGTTATCTAGGGTAACTCTGTCTGTAGGTCGTATAAAAGGTTCTCCAAAAGTGGTAAAGGTTCCTGAGAGACCTGTAACTCTTTTTTCTAAGGCTCTAAATGCCGCATATTGTATTAACTCAGCCTCTACTTTTAACTTTTCAGCTTTAAAAAGAATAGGCTCGTTAGGAAGGTCTTTATCTTGCTCGTGGAGTACGTAGGTTTTTTCTAATAATCCATCTTCATCTCCTATTTCTATTTGGATAGGGGTGTTGGAGTTTTTAAAATATTTTTCAACTCGAATACGTGTGTTCTTTACCTCTTCTTCTACAACCTTTAAATTATCTTGTATAATATTATGCTTAAAGCGAAATCTCGCACTGCCTAAAAATTGATCACTTCCAAAGGCATCATCTATCGCATTTAAAACGGGCGCGAGTAACTGAAGCCCTTGATTAAAAAGACGTTTTACAACCTCTCCAACTAAAGGGGTTTTAATAAAATTGCGTTCTACAAAATTTCCAATTTCTTCAACACCATACTTTTGTGGGTTGTTCGTAATGGTTAGTACTGGTGCAGTAGCTTCCATCTTGAAGAACGCGCGGATCCCGTGTTTTTGTAATTCCTCAAGAAGTTGGCATACGCTCTGTCCTCTTTTGATGACCATAGCCCCTAGATTTTCATCCAGTGCATTGATTTTAAAAGGAAACCCTAAAGCAGTAAGGCGTTTTGTAAAAAAATCTTTAGGATTAAATGATGCTATATTTATAGATGGGTTTTCTGCAATCACATTTAAAACATCGGTACCATCATTAGGAGACTCATCTTCTACAGCTTTTACTTTTTTACACGCATACATCACATCCTGACAAATAATTTTAACAGGAGCATCGCTTTCTACAGAAGTGATATAGCCTCTAAAAGCAGGTTTGTAATCTCCATCATAGCCTAAGAAAATTTCTATGAAATTTTCTAGCTTAAAAAAGTCATGAATCGACACAATCCGATCACGGTTATTAATGGTATTAAATTGAGAAGGATTAAACTCTTCTTCCAGATGATTAAATACCTTCTTAGGCATCATAATCGTAGCGGTATCTGTTAAGGTGTCATAAGACGATTCTATATGCACATCCTTCACATAATCAAACTCATACGAAACGGAAGTAGGTATGAGATTGACCGTTTCATACACTATAATTCTTGCATTTAAACTAAACATTGTCTCTTATAATTAATTCAACGGTTTCATCTGATGTGGCACTAGCCGAAAACTTTTGGATATTCTTTGTACCCTCTATAGAAGGTATTGAGTAAGAATCGATCACTAGCTCATAGATCCCAAAACGGTTTAAAATCGCATGGGTTACTCCAAGAGTATAGGGTGCATTCAAAAACTGTTTCAGTAAGAATAGTTTGTCTTTAGGATAATTGGTGTTACCCTTATCACTGGCGATCAATCCTTCTATAGAGATGCTAAAATCACCATTGGTAATATGTTCTTTTACAGTAAACTCTCTCCCTTCAATACTTTGTTTGCTAATATTTTTAGAGCGATTTAAAGAAACTGTCACGGCATCTATACGTAACTCAGGTAATGATATCCCTGGACGTACAAGCGGTTCAAAAATTAATGGAGCAAAGACACGTTGGTTAAACTCACCCCCAGCATCTACAATAAAATCTTGCCCTTCTGAATTGTTGAAATTAATGGCATTTTCTAGTGATCCTCGTGTAAAAGAACTGTCCCTACCGTCTAAAATATCGTCTATATTGATTGTAAATCCCATAGTTGTTTTTTTAATTTGAATGTATTTTTGCAAAGGCATTTAAGTAAACAGCCTCTAGTTGTGTATTTTGATGTTTTTGGAGCCATAATGCTTCTTCCAGAAGTTTATAATACTCCGTAATAGGAAGTTCATAAGGATTCACCAGAAATGCCTGTCGGATCAATGCAGCAGATTTTTTGAACTCATCTTCCTGTGGTGTAGGATCAATAGAAAAATGACTCGCCATTTTTACATCCTTCGCAATCGAATTTGCGACAGAGAGTTTAAAATCACTTTCATAAGTTTCGTCTGTTAAGACACAAGCATCAAAAAGATAGATGAGTGCCTCATAAACATCGTCCTCGTAACGTTCTAGGTAAGATTGGAATGTGGCAGCATTTGGTGTTTTACACAGCGTGTATAGATGATCATCTTCTGCACTATACCTTTTTATTTCACCATGTATCGCTTTTAATTTTTGTATATTTTTTTTATCCATCATTATTTATACATATTAGCGTCGTTATATTCCTTTTTTATCGCTTCCGCGAAAACATCCTCTTGTGGCTTTTTAGTAGGATTTGTGATATGGATTTCTCCGATAGAAAGTCCAATTTTTGAAGCCTGAGCGTTTATAGTATTCAACGTGCTTATGTTCGGCGTTACTGGAGTTTCTCCAAGGTCTTTTTTGGGCATAATGGCATCACTCATAATATGTTGTTTTTAATTAATAATTACGCACTAGAAATTCTTGCTAGTGACTATAAAATTTGCAGATAATTAGTAAGGATACCTTGTACCCGTCGTTGCGTTTTGAGGATGTAAAACTAGGTAAGAACAGAGTGATAAAATAGAAAAACACCCTGTGTTTTCCGTAGTTTCAGTAAATGGGTTTCTTTGCTGAAGCTATTGATATGCTGTAGGTTGAATTTTTTTAAGATGGGTTTTTGAACTTATTTTTACAGGCTCAAATTTTACTCGATGCATAAAAATATCATTCACACTATTGACATTACGATAGCACATTTAGACACTCAAGAAACAGAGCAAGAAGTTTTAGACGGAGTCATAAAAGGTGCGGCTATTTATATAAAAGAAACAGAAATAAAAGAAGCAACCCAAAAAATAGAGAAAGATTTTATTGCTGCTCAAAAAGGCACTGTCCCGGCCGAAGGAGGCGTTACTGGAAACACGACGACACCTACCCGTAATACTACTCCTTCGGCGTCCGCTGGGAATAAGCCATCCACGCCAATTCAAAGGTCAACTGTCATTTCTATGTCTTCAGGAGAAGGACAATCATCAGCTTCTAGTACAATAGCATCTACAGATATTCCTTCTTATACTGCTACAGGAACAGGAAATCAAGTAGTACCTCTTACTGTAGCAACCACATCACAACTATATGGAGGATCACAAATGCAACAAATTGTAGTACCTCAAAATCTACAAGGAAGTATAAATACAAAACCTACATTAGAAGAGATGAAAGCCTATGTGGCAACCCAATTAGAAACAGCAGATGAGGGTAGTAAGGCGAAAGCATACTGGAAAATGCTTTCTAGCACATTAGCTACAGTTACAAGCGATGAAGAAATAAAAGCAATCCTTAAAAAAGATGAAGAAGAAGGATATGGCGAAGGCTTTATCTTATTTTCAGAATGGTACAAGACCCAAACGAAGGAAGAAACCACTAAAACAGAAAATAGTTATGATTGGGAAGCAGTACGGATAGATCTTATTGACCAGATCAAAAACCATATTTTAACAGATAAAGCAGAAAAAGGAACTAAGACTCATTGGAATGAGATCATCACAAAATTAGAAAACCCATCTATAGATATAGCACAATTATTTATCGATTACGAAGAGTTGTTTTTAGTATTACAACAATTAAAGAATTTTGAAAGTTTACCGTCAAAGATTACAGTAAGGACAAAACTTCGTGTCTATACAGATATTACAACAAAAAATATGTATGCGGCTATTGGAGTTGCAGATATCTATACATTCTTACGTCGTTTTCCAGATGAAATAGGCACTGGAGTATTGAAAATCTATATAAATGTGAAGGAGACAGATACTACTTTTGGAACAGGAGATCTGGAATTTAAGATTCATAAATTTGGATCAAAATTAGGAAGTAAGGCAAATATTAACTGGGTAGTGTACAATGCTTCTGGCGAGGTGATAGCAAAATATGTAGATCATGGAGAAGTACTGACCCACAAATTTGATACCTATGGAGATTTCGTAGTAGAAGCGTATGGAGGTAGTGCTAGCAAACCCACGTTTGAAGAAGCAAAAAAATCTTCTCTTGCAAAACTAAAAAATCAAGATAGAAAGAGCTATATGGCACTTACTATAAAAGCGCCAGAATTAGTAGGGATAAAGTCAAGTAAAGTAAAAGAATACGTTCTTGGAGAGAAGACAACCATAGAGGCTCAATTTGATGTTGTAGCAGATAGCTACCCATCTATAACGTGGAATCATTATGTTAAGAAACCAGATGAAAAGGAGTACACTAAGACGCCTCTTACAGCCTATACTGATAAGAAAAAAATCACAGATTTTGATTTTAAAGAAAAAGGATATCATTACATAGAAGCAATTTCTGGTGATAAAACAGCATATTATGGATCTGTGAAAAGTCCTATCAAAGTAGGAGGTAATTATATTACATCGATACAAGAGACAAAATACAAGAAATCGTATTTCCTATATCATACCAATGCACCTTTGCTATTTACTCCTACCAAATATAAACTGGGAAAAGGAGACGATATCCCTGAAGAAAGTATCTATTGGACTGTACTGAAGGATGGAAAACCAACGGGTTTTAAAAGTACTGGAAAAACACTTAAAATAGATAAAACGACAGACTATGATGAGGGTAAGTATACGATCAAAGCATGTGTGAATGATCCTATTCTAGGGAAGAAATATGCAGAGACAAGCATTGAAATTATACATCCGCAAGTTGCAGAAGTAAAATGGGCAGATACAGAAGGTCGTATAAAAATTGAAACAGGTTTTAATAATAACATTAATAATGTAATACACGCTAGTATTCCGTATTTTAAAAATAGAAAAGTTTCTATATCCTTATATAAAGATGCTGGTTATAGTAAACTAATTACAAGTTTTGAAACGACAACAAGTGACAAAGGAGATGTGAAGTATCGTTTCGGTATTACAGATCAAGGTTCGCTTGCAGATTATATTACTAATGCTAACGAAGATGAGATACAACTCTACTTTCAAATTCAAGGAAAGGACTACACATTAAAACCATCGGAGAATACCTCTGTACACAATTTGTCAGGCATAAAAGTAGTAAAGGGAGCAAAAATTATACGTTCCTATTTCATGTACAATAACAACATTATATCTCCAGTATATCAAGCAGTTCCTTACGGTACTAAGATTACATTTGTAGCAGAAACGGTCAATATGATCGGAGAAAAGATGAAGATTGAGGTATACAAATCTGATAAAATTGATAATTTCTCAGGCGATTATGTGACGCACAAGAATAATGTTGTTGTTGATGCAGATGGAAAGATCGTAGTTCCTTTTACCTTAGAAAAGAAATGGATGTCTACGGACAATAAACACCCTTATTTTTATGCAGGTATAGAAAAAGAAAGTGGGTCTTGGCTTTCTATAGAAAAAGATTCTTTGATGCTAAGAGGGTATATGGAAGGAGAGGTGTTGGAGGATAACGTTAACATTTTATCTTTTTATAATCCTGATCATGGAGACTGGTATGATCCAGTAGTAAATCCAAACATAAGAGGGTGGTATAATCCGTATTCTACAAATAATAAAGATTCAAATATAAAAGGGTGGAATCCTTATGGTTCTTTAAAATATGGAAAAGAAAAAAGTGATGGGTCCAAAAAATATAATTATGGTAGAGTACAAAGAGGTGGTAATCCCCATAGTGGATTAGATATATATGCACCCGTAGGAACTCCTATTTATGCATGTGTTGATGGAACAATTACCTATAAGAGATTTCTAGGTAAAAAAGCTGGATTTATGATACAGCTAGAAGGAGATTATAAAGGTAAAACCTATATTTTTCAGTATTTACATTTGATGGAAATACAGAAGAATAAAGATCTTTTTAGGTTTTATAATAGCTATGGCAGTAAAAAAGTTCTTAATGATGGATTTATAGATTTAAATCAGCTGAGTGCTAGTTTTAAAGATCCTATTGTTGGAGAAATATACAAGATGAGTTATTCAGGTGCTATACTAACGATAGATACTAACAAAATGGATATTAGTAAAGACAGAGCCATAAAAGAAAATAAAAAAGTTAAGCAGGGAGATGTAATAGGATATACAGGTTCTACTGGAAATTCATATCAAGGTAAAAGTAAAAACCATTTGCATTTTGGGATAAAAGATAAAAGCACAAATAAAAGAATAGCACCTTACTCATTAATACCTGATTATATAACATTTGATCCTACAGGGAAGAAAACGAGTGCTTTGCAAGATGGGGTAACTCCAAGTTCAAAATGGGAATAATTAATAAAGTACATTATCTACTGTAATTCCTTCTGTGGGGATTTCGATAAATTTTTCAGTTTCTCTATCAGCTCTCCAAGCTTTGTGAATTTCTGTGAAAACTTTATTGTCTTCATAAGTAGCTATGGCTATGATTTCTTCATTAGCTACCTGATCTTTACTTGCCATCACGATATAGAGTTCAATTTCAGAATTAGACAGAAGATTTCGGGTTTCTTCATCAATTTTTAAAACATCAATAATTTTAAAAGAAGGGATGTTGTTTTTACTGGTTACTTCTTCAAATAACACATAATGAATGATATCGTTTTTCCCACTTATCGTAGAAAGGCTATATTCTTTTCCATGATAAACACCACTGATTAGAGCACCTCCATTAATATATAAATCAGAATTATCAAAAGAAATATTTTCTCTATTTACTTTACCAATAAGTATGTCGTTTAGATTGTCTCCAGTTATTTGTATAGTACTGACAGCATCTGTTTCGGCTTTAGAAACTTGTTTCTCGCTAGAAATAGAATCTTTTTGTGTAGGTGTTTTATCTATTTTACAACTGTATAAAATAAATAAGGGAATAAATAACAATAGTTTATAATTCATAAGCGAAATATAATTAAAATACCAAAATGACCAACGGTATATTAAATAATAATAAAATTAGAACATACAACAATCAACCAACAGTTGAAAGCGTACGTCTATGAATCAAAAGTTTGATAATTAATAAGCATTCCTAAGCACAGCCTATGCCCATAAAAGTATAGGCTTTTTTAATACCATGATTTTTTCTTTTGGGCATTCCCTTGGTATCACTTCATTACATTTCAGTCATACCAAGGTCGGGCTATCCGTTCTTAGTTTTGACTCGACAGCGGTCGCTCGTCAAAAGCTAACCACTGCTATCCCTAATGCAGGCTTTTTATACAAATAATGCCTTACAACTACTTTCCAGTTTAATGCCTTCGCTAACACTTAAAATTCTTTTTTACAAACGTTAATCATATTACAAAATAATTAAATTGTAATAAGGATAGTAGTGACATCCTTTTAAAACTTTAATATATGGTTTTAAAAGATATAACGGATAGCCTGACGCTATTATAATCGCTATGTAAAAGCGATTATAATGGAGGATTACCCTCAAAATAATAATAATCCTGTACCTGTTTTATACCTTTTAAACCTACTGAAACTATTGTTATCAAAGGTTTTTAAGTTTTTTTAAGGAGCAGATTCGTGTTATTTTTACATGCTGTAAATAAGAGTATTTTCTGATAAAATCTGGTAAGTCTTCTGCCATATCATTTTTAAAAATGGGATAATGTAAACAAGATACAGCCGTAATAATAAGATACCTAAAATTCAAACAAATTATTAAATATTGATATACATGAAACAAACAAGAAGTACTTTAAAAACGTATTTTGAACGTGGTGACAAACCTACCGAAGGGGAGTTTGCAGATCTTATAGATAGTATGCTTCTAGAGGGAGATTTAGCTACGAGAGCTGCAGCAGCGTTTTCGTATGCAGATTTGACCACCTTGATTGCAAATAATGCACTCGTTGTAGGACAGAAGTACACCCTCTCTGATTACCAAACACGGTACTATATTGAGGGTACAAATACAACAAATATAAATAGAGAAGCGGCAAGTCAAGGAGTTGTTTCTGGTTTTGCTTTTTTTGACCCGCCACTTAATGAAGTGACTAATGGAACCCCTATAGAAGTAGTAAGTTTACCAGAAGGGTACACAGGAGCTATCCAAGTAGGAGATACCGCAGCAGTGACTAGTTTCTTTTCTGGTTTTTATATGAAATTTACCAATGGATTACATACGGTAGATGGAGCTATTTTTAAATATTCAATTAAGCGTTTTAATACGATAGAGGAGGATGCTGTTATCATAGATGCCAACTCAAAAGTCATGATGAAACCTAACGGTGTTATTAATACCGAAGTGCATAATGGTACTCCTTATATGGAAATGACTGCCGAAGAAAATAAAGCGGTTCCTTTTGAAAAAATTGTACTGACAGCCATCTCTGGAAATGCGTTTTCAAAAGAAGCAGAAAGCGCTACGTATCCTGGAGAAGTCTTGGAGTTTGATTTTTCCGATACAGAGATCAAAAATGAAGATGAGGTGGTCATAGGACAACGTAAAGGGTTGGTAAAGAGACGTATTTCTGCCGATAGACGTATAGATGTTAATAAAGATTGGCGTGTACAACGATACAGACGTTATAAGCTGTCTGATAGTGATTGGGCAAATTATATTCTTCAAAATGCAGTAGATAGTACGTTGTATAATGTAGGAAGCAATCACGCATTTACACTTTCTAATATCAATACCAATGAAGATCATCGATATATTTTACCAGCAATAGAGAATAAGAATTTTTACCAAGATTTCACAACAACAGGTACGGTACCCAATATATTTCTAGAAGGTATTTCAAATGGAGCTTCTATTTTATATGGACAGCGTATGGAAACCTTTGCTGATGATGTATATAAGATAGCTGTAAATGCAACACTTACGGATAATGGAAAAGATCTTTTTATCTTCCCTTTAGACGATCAAGGCGAACCTACGGAGCGCGTAACGCTTTTTAAGGTTAATAAATTAGAAAACACTGTATTTCGAAGCAATAAAGGTCAGTATATAGAAGATCCAAAGATTACAGTAAACATTACTGATGGTATTTTACAATCCAGTTTTATGTCAGGAGGTATTGTATTTTCTTCTTCACCGTATGATAGTAATGGTTTAATCAGTATAACAGCTATAGATAATGTAGTAGAACTAACAAATAAAGGACGTATTTCTGGGCTAACCATGTTAGGAAGTACATTACTATCTAACAGTGGTAATATCGAATTTCTGACAATAGGGGGTATGGCTGCAAATGCAACAGCTTTTGGAGTTACGTATGCAGATGTGAGATTTGATGCTGGATGCCAGATTAAAAATACGATGATAGGAGGAAAGCGTGTTGATAGACTCTCTTTTAACAATGTATACACTAATAAATGCTTATTTGGATATAGCAGAGGACAATACCTTAAAATTTCAGATAGTATTATGTTTTTAACCGCCTTTAAACAAGCTGGAGACTTTTTTACAAACAACTTAAGTATAGATACATCTGATCGTAATATTCCAAAAGGACTTTTTGGATTCTTATACGAAGGGATACCAAGCATATCAGGAAAGTACATTTTTAATAGTGCAGAAGGTGATCTTGTGTATCGACAAGCTAATATCACTGATTTTGGAGATGATGGTATAGGAAAATCGTTTGGAATAGAATTACTTATTAGAGCAAAATAAAAAAACCATGACAACAGAAGAGATAGCAAGATTACAGGAGATTAAAGCAACAATCCAAGGGTGTCCTGCAGGGTGTGCGATAGAGGTGTTGGGATTACCAATACTAGAAGAATTTTTAGCGTTATTAATCAAAGAAGAAGATACTGCTTAAACCCACTGAAACTACAGATTATCAGGAGTATAAACTTCTTTTTTCTTATGTGGTTACCGTATTTTTACAGGGTTGGATGATGCTGCGTTTTGAGACATTAGGTATATAATCCTTTAACAATGACACTAATTTAAAACAATGATTTATGAATGATTTTATCATAGAGGACGATCTGGAAATAAAGAATGGAGATTTTCGTATCGATGAGGCAAGCCAGCAGAATTTAACACATATTTTGTTAAGTCAGAAAGGAAGCTTTAAAGAATATCCTATCCTTGGAGTAGGACTTACTAGATACTTAAATAGCCCAGACTCTACAGCTCGTTTGCGATTAGAAAATGAAATAGACAAACAATTAATTTACGATAACTTTAATGTGAGAGCATTAGATGTTAACGATCTGAAAAACATAAAAATAGATGGGAACTATTAGACCACAACAAAATCAAAATATTCTCGATGTAGCCTTACAGGAATACGGTAGTATAGAGACTGTTTTTGATGTACTGGCAGATAATGATCGGTTTGATCTTACAGATGATCTATCTGTATATCAAGATTTACAAACAGGAAGAGAAGCTTTCAAAAAAGATATTGTTGCCTATTATAACGCAAACACTATAAAACCTGCGACAAGTTCAACAAGAGAAGAAGAGTTGTTATTAGCGGATCTATCAGGAGTTGATTTTATGATTGTTGAGGAAGATTTCTTTATCTCCTAAGCCCTTTTTTAAGGAAGCACATCATAAAAAACGTTACCACAAAAAATAATTAAAACCCTGATTATAAGCATTTTTATAAATGTTTAAAGGGAGAACTATATTAAAATTTTAAATATGTCAAGAACAATTGCCGAAATACAAACTGAAATTTTGGATGAAAAAGAGAGACAATCCGTTTTAGCGGGTCTTACCAACGAATCTAAAACTGCAATATGGAGGGTATGGACCTACATTGTTGCCTCTGCTATTTGGATACATGAACAAATCGTTGAGAGAAATGCGAGAATATCTCGCCCACATACCTTAGACTGGTACCGCTCACAGGCCTTAGATTTTATAGATGGAAGAGATCTTATTTTTAGAGATGGCTTTTTTGAATTTGATACAGTAGGACTAAGTGAAAGTGAAATCGAAGATCTTAAAATTGTAAAGCATTGTGCTGTAAGTGAAATAGATTTAGAAACTATTATCAATCCTGAAGGGGATTTGACACTAAATACAGAAATCAATCAGAATAGTAACAGTGTTCAATTGCTATCAGATTATTTTCATAATCAAGTAGGAGTGGTGTTTATGAAAGTGGCTAAAAATGAGGGAGAAAATAATATTGTTCCTCTTAATGCTGATGAGCAAGCACGATTAAGAGAATTTATACGTCGTATTAAAGATGCTGGGAATCAGATACAAATTAGTTCTATTCCAGGAGATAAACTAAAGTTAGACTTACGTGTGTACGTAGATCCTCTGCTTATTTATGTAAATCCAAACGATCCTAATGATCCTGATAACGGAATCCTAGTATCTGATGGAACTTTAAAGCCTGTAGAAAAATCTATTAAAGAGTATTTAAAAAATATTGAGTTCAATGGGGCTTTAGTAAAAACATTTTTGATAGATGCAATTCAAGGAACACAAGGTGTAAATATTCCTATTCTGGATAAGATGTTTGCAGGAGGACGTGCGGTTTTATTAAGTAATGAAAATCTTATTAATAACGAGTTTTATATTCCAAATGCAGGATATTTTAATTTGAGTGAGGATGTGTTAGAATTAAGTATTTCATACTTCCCATATACTTTTTATAGAAATAACCAGAATATATTTTAAACCCAGAAACGATGAAAAAATATTTAATCGTAAACTGGAGTAAATTACTACTCTGGTTGCTACCACCAATTTTAAGAAAGAAGAGGCATTTTAAATGGCTGTTTTCTCTCTTAAAGCCTTTGGAGACGCTGTATGATACAACTTTGTATCAAATGCAGCATAACGGACAAATTGTGTATTTAGAAAAAGTGCTAAATGAAACGTTTAACCCAGATGTTGCTTATGATCCTAATCTTTCTATTGAAGAAAAAAGATATGCCAGCCTCATCTATATAGATGAAACCCTGCAGCCTAGATTAAAATTTGTCTATAGACATGATGAGTATTATTTGCATACAGAAGCAGAGCATTTTTCTTTACCAGCTGTTATAAATGAAGAAATCGTATTAGATGAGTTGGGTTTTTTAGACCCAATAGAGTTATTTACGCATGATGAGTTAGCATGTCTTTTAAATCCTGATTATATGGTAGATACAAATGGAGATGGGGTAATTAATGTAGAGGACGATCCTAGTTTCTGTAATAAAGCTAGAGAACTGGCTTACAATACGTATTTGGCAACAGAAGAAGATTATACGAATGTAAATTATGCTAATTTCAGAATTATGATCCCGGCAAGTCTTAATAGTGGAGCTGTGCCAAGTGGTTTGAGTGAAGTTCAAAAAGCTGCAGCAATACAAAGAGTGACTAATGAAGTCTACTTTGAACCAGATCCCGATCCGATTAAAGCACTTGCCAATGCAGTAGAAGTGAGAACACCAAGATTTCATCAGGTGGTCAACTTTTATAAACTCGCAGGAAAAACGTATGAGACTTACAAGTATGGTGAAGAAACTTCGGATGTTTTATTAAACACTTTGGTACCTGACCAATCTCAAGTATCAGTTCTATAAGACGATACATTAGTAACATTAGGAATCCTTCAAAATAATACACTTTCTGAAAAATTGAAGGAGGGGTTTCTAATGCCAAAACCTTTATGAAATAAAAAAACGTATTCATCCTTTTTAATAAAATAACATGAAAAAAATAAATTTTACAAATGCAGGTGGATTTCCTCTAGAACAAGAGACACTAGCACGATTGCAAGCAGCATATAAAGACGAATTATATGAAATGCTAAAGCGAAATTTTGATATTTCAAACGATCAAAATTACATCATCTCAGAACCAACAGATACCTTAAACGGATGGTTCGTGATCAATGGAATATTACACCTTATGGAGCCAGGAGTAACAACTCCTACAAATAGCATAAAAACATCAGAAACCATTACAAAATTACGTTTTGGAGATGGTGTCTACCAAACTGCTTATACAGATTATACAGTAGAGTACGTAAATGAGATTCCAGTAGATTATGATTCAAGTATTGAAGAATTAGGATTGGCAGATACAGATATAGCATTGCCTAATGAAAGAAAACTTAGGTATTATAATATTACAAATTTACCTACCAACCCTGACAGACTTCAAAGAATAGGTTTTCTTCCTATAAACGGTAGTAAACCTATGGAAGGAGATTTGGATATGGGAGGGAATCAACTATCAAATCTTGATACATTAGAAACAGCATTGGCAACCTTACGAGCTAAGTTTTTTAATTTTGGATTTTCTACAGAAAGAGGAGCGCCAGGACGCGCTTTAGTAGATGAGGAAATAACCATAAGCCCTACAGGAGATTCTAGACCTGTCAATCAAGATACTACAGCACTCCATCTTAACTATAATAGTGATTGGGGAACAACAGTCATAGGAGGCGAAATAAAACTTCCAGAATTTGCAGAAAACAGTACTTCACTACGAAAATCTCCTTTATTGATAGACTCAAGAGGGAATGTTTGTAAAGGAAGTGCTTCAGAAAATATTCCATTAGGACTGATCGCATTATGGTATAATACAAATCAACCTATTCCTCCAGGATGGGTGCTTTGTAATGCTACAAATGAAGGACTAGCCGGAAATGTTACAGTACCTAATCTGTCTAGTAATCAGTTAACACCTACCACTGTTGATACTCCCGTAGCAGATGTAAACGTGGTAGATTACATTATTTACGTAGGAAGAGATACCCCAACCATTAACGCATTGATTGTAGATCTATCAAGAAATAGTAAGAGTGTCGTAAGAACACTTTCTAGTGGTCAAACCTCTTTTGATGCCACTACAAATCCGTTCGAGTTAGAAGCCACACTTGAAAACTTAACACTACAAGGATGGACTCAAATTTCTGGACCATCATCTTCTACAATTACAACTCCAAATTCAGAAAATACTACGGTAACAGGAAACTTAGTGATAGGTACCTATGTCTATCAAGTAAGAGGAGTAGATAGCTTAGGAGCTGAGTTTACAGATCAGGTAACCATAACGATAAAAAGAAGCAATATGCCACCAGTATTTGACTCAATTGTAAATACAACAAGTGGTGTGAATGTGACAAATGATATGAATATAGTAATAACATCAGATCTGATTCAACAAGAAGATGTTTCATCTCAATTAACAGAATTAGTTTCTGAAGATCAGTTAGACGCAGATTTGGTTGATGTCTCAAGACAACAAATATTGAGAAGAACCGCGTTTAGAGTAGGGGTTTCAGATCCAGATGGGAATATTTTCGCTTCAAGCGTAACCGTAGTTGCAAGAATACGTAGAGCAGATGGAACTGTACAAATCATCCAGCCATTACTTATAGAGGATGTTAGCACTTCAAGCGCTTCTAGAACAAGTGCAGACATGACGGCACCTATTGTAAGAATCTTTAACTTTAGTATTATAGGATTAACGGCAACAGATACTCTTGAATTTGTAGCAACAGATGAAGGTGGAGCAGAAACTGTAAAATCATATACAATAACGCTGAACATAGAGCCAAGTATAACCCTTTCTCAAACAGGTCCAGTACTCACAACAGTTAATGGGAATCTTGCAAAATTCTTTGATGTAAGAATTCAAGGTACACCAAATACCACCGTGTCTTTAGTAGCAGGTAGGTTATTATCAAGCGCTATTGGCAGTGTGATTACAGTAAGTAATACAGGAACGGTGCCAGCATCATTTAGTTTGACAACACTCAATACACCATTTAATGTATTGCTTGATGCAACAGGAGTTAGAGTGATTAGAGTGCTGCATGAAATGACAATTCCACGATTAACAACTATTAATAACGGAACAACATACACGCTTAACTCAAGAATTTCATTAGCTAGTAATCCATCCAATGGATTAAACCTAAGATTCGCATATACCCTTTCGGGTAGTATAGATATCACTCCTATTGATGATACTCCCATAGATGACTTTCCAATTGGCGGAGGTGGTGGAGGCTGCTTTGATGTAAACACCTATGTGTCATTAGCATCAGGAAGTGCTAAAAAGCTTAAAAATGTGGAACTAGGAGAAATGCTTATAGGCTTTGATTTTCCAAATAGAACCGATGCTTCATCAGGAAACTATTTTAATTGGACGGGTAAAGTATCTGAAGCTATTGAAACTCCTGTGAAAGTAATCAATAAGAGAATATTTACAGTAGCAAGTTATTTTGAAATTGTGACCAAAGAAGGTCGCGTACTTAAAGTGACAGGAGATCACCCACTACTTATTTCAAAAGATGGACGTCAAGTACAGTGGTTGCCAGCACAAAGTGTAAATGAAACCATGTCTTTGGTAGCTAAAAAAGGAGCTCTCAAAGAGGTACAATCTATCACTTGGATATCAGGATCATTAGAAGTAGCTACTATTGATGTAGAAGAGGTAGATAACTATGTAATAGGAGGTATTGTAGCGCACAATAAGGAGATTATTTCAGAAGAAATTGAATCTCCAGAACAACGCTAAACTAAATCAAGTCAGGTGTATATGGTTTCTGAATAACAACTATTCAGAAACCACTACCTAGACATCATAAAATAAAATAGATAGTACATGAAAACAAGTATATCAACACTAAAATCTTATTTTGAGAGAGGCGATAAACCCTCTCAAACAGATTTTGAAGACCTTATTGATAGCTTTATACATAAAGATGCAGGTGTTGCCATTAAAAGTATAAACGTAAATGGAGCTGGAAATCTTGTTTTTACATTTTCTGATAATACAACAGAAATTGTAAAACAACTTCCTAATGAACTCCCTATTAGTTTTATAACAGACCTTCAAAATCAACTTGATGTAAAAGTAGACAAAGAAGCCAATAAGCAACTATCTACACAAGATTTTACAACAGCGTTAAAATCGAAACTTGAGCAGTTAGAAAACTATGTACACCCTGCAACACATAGTATTGAAGAAATAGAAAACCTACAACAATCTTTAGATGGAAAAGTAGGCACAATAGGGAATGAAACGATCAACGGATTAAAAGTATTTAATGAGATTGTAGAGCTTATCGACGGCCTGAAAATTTCTAATTTTTCAGGAACAGGATTGAGAAATCTAGTAGTCCAAGCAGACGGAACTGTAGCCGTAAGAGCTATTGCTACAGATCTATTTATTGACAACACAACGTTTAATGAAACGACAAAGATCCTAACCCTAGAACTAGTAAATGGAACCACTATAGATGTCGATTTGTCAAGCCTTGAGGAAGATTTAACAGGACTTCAATCCAGTATCGCATCACTGCAATCTAGTGTAACGTCTTTGCAAAATACAAAGTTAGATAAGGGAGGATATAACGGGACAGCACAAGATTTAGACACTATAAAAAGAAATAAGTCCGCTTTCGCGAAATCAATTACAGATGTTTCAGGAAATCTAGAACTACAAGGAGATCAAGTAACTCCTGGTCCTAGTCGTTATTACGGAACCAATGGAGAGGGCATAAAAGGATATCACGAGATAGAACCTATCTATTTTAACGTAACCAATCTTTTTATGGGAGGATCGACACTTAATACGGCAAACCAAGCATTTTTTGTGAATCTATCGTCTTATGGTGTATTAAAATCAGGACATCAATTAGAACTGAATAATATAGAATTTAGAGGTGATTTTGGTCTATTGACAGAATACATAGATGTAGCTTTTGATAACGTCTTAAATTCAAAAATACGTATTGGAGAAGTTAATGGAGTAGATTCAAATCAATGGCAAAGTGCGCAATCCATAGGAGATGGAAGTGTTGTAACCCTTGTAAAATTACCTACAGAACAAATAGGATTTAGAATCTATGTATCTCCTAGCAGCAATGTAAATTTTATCCCTTTTGGAATGAATAATTGGTGGGAAATAAGAGCAGATGTGCAATTTAAAATTTAATAAAAATGATTTGGATAGGAAAAGGAATAGATAATAAAGTAAGAGCACAACTGGATAAGCAACCAGCAGATGATTATTTGGGATTGACTTGGGAAGAAGTAGCAGATTATAAAAACCCAGACCCAAAACATCTTTTAACAACACTAGTTGTCTCTTCTCAAGAACGAAAAGAGATTACGGCCATCAACTATGTGACAGAGCTTAAATCTGGTGTACGCCTTATAGAAGATGTAGCTCTCACTCATGACGGTTTGGTAAAAGAAACAATCTATTATTACAAAGATGGAATTGAAAGAAGACCCGTCGTAAAAATTGCCGAAACGTATGAGTATAGAATAGGAGATTTAGAATTTAATCCTGCAGAACGCGGGATGTATTCTAGAGAAAAAAAATGGCAATATTATTTTGAAGATGGGACTTTAGATGAACAAGATTTAAATACAAAAGTGAAGTATAAAGTTTATGAGACCAATAGACAAATACTGGATGTAGGGCTTAAAAGACGTACTAATATTACACGCGTTTTGTCAGAAAAAGTAGGAGCCATACTAGTGATTTTAGGAGTCTTTAAAGACGATGAGATCTCTACGGCAAAAAAGAAAGCTTATGATGCCTTAAGAATACTTTCTAGACAGTTTTCTTCAGACTTTACAGAATATAAAGCGTATGCAACGACAGGTCTTTATGCAGCTATAGAAAATGAATCAACACTGCCTTGGCTAGATGTTTTTGTGCCTACACAAGAGCAGTTGATAGCATCGGGCAAAACAGAAGAAGAAGCGGCTGTTTTTCAGTCGTATGTCACAGCACTTGAGTTGCAGGATATGCAAGGAAGTACAATACGCAGCTATTTTGTAGAAAAATTAAAAGGAAAAGTATCTTAAAAAGAGAATAATACTAGCCCGTGACTACACGGGCTAGAAATACCCCAAATCGTACCTAGTACATAGTAGTTTCACCCTAAAAAAAATGAATATGAAAACTGCAAAAGTTTTATTTACAGCAATGGCATTGCTTTGGCTTATTGTCACAGTAAGTTGCTTAATACCTATAAGCCTATTATTAATGCCATTTCTATATGTTTCAAAAAAATACTATACAGAATGGATCTTATTCTTCTTTGCAAGTATCAGTGCAATAGGTATATATCCTATTGGATTTTTATATAGAATCGTAAAATGGAAAGGATTTAAAAAGTATCTCAGGCAGTTGAGCCTTAGTATTGATATCTCAGGAAATAGTATTGCAGGAGACCTTTTAAACGACAATTTTATAACCAAAGAGTCTGTGCATAAGTTCGGAGTTGTGAGAGAAACGATTAGTGATAATCTAGGAGAAAATGAAAGGGATAATACGCTAACATCATTTGGAAGAAGAGTGACAATTCTTTTGAGTGTTTTTGACTTTGACCATGCCAGAAAATCAATTATTGAAGATTAGAAGAGTTTCCAAAAAAGAAATATATGTATTCAATCTGTTAAAATCGTAAAAAGAAATTTTCACATTAAAAAACAGAATTCTATCTCTTTTGTAAACTCCTTTTTTAGGAATTATAAAATTAAAATATATGAAAATAATGTTTGTAAGTAGCTTGCTAAATAAAGTCATTTTTAATTTCCAGAAGATCCCCACATCTACATTTCTGGAATATGGTTTACTAGGCTCTCTCTTTGTAGTAGCGCTTATTGTAATAAGATACCTGTATATGGAGAATAAGCAACTCCACAGAGAAAGAATAGAAATGTTAGAACGCTTAATGAACTTAAAAAATGAAGATGCAGAGAAGTATGTAGCCAGTGTGGGAGCCTTACGCGAGCTTATCATGAACTATAGTATCACAACAAAGGGGTACCTGGAAAAGCATATTTCTAAAGAACATAAAGATATTTGTGATAAAATCACAGAACTAAAAATGAATTACAGAAATGGGTGAAGCTTTTAGAAAAATACTGAAAAAATTGTCGACTGAAAATTCAGAAGAGATTCTGTTGGATGATGTATTTAAAGCATTTCCACTGGGAATTTTGGTGGATGATTTTTCCGATGGAAAAACACTTAAATGTATCGAAAAGATAGTTGATGAGAAAGGTCTTCAGACAGGTATTATATTAGAAGGGTTTGCCCCCAAAGGAGCCGAATATACCAAGCATTATCATGATGGTATTGAGGAACTCATCACGCTGTCAGGGATAGCAATAGAGACGGTAACACCCTTGAAATTAGAACCTTTTAAAAGTATTTTCTTTCCTAAACATAGAGTTCATGGATTTAAAGTAATTAAAGATTGGCGATTTGTTTGTAAGGTCACAAGACCTAATTATTAATATTTCTGTCTGTAATACATCCAGTACGTGAGACGCGGTTTATGAGTTGCTTAAAGGACTATAAGAATACACCACATTACTTATAAGCAAGATGCCTTACCCTTATAAACCATATTCTAAATTTTAAAAATAGTTTAAAATTAGATTTTAACCCTTTTACGCTTTCGCGAAAGCATACCCCACACTCAAAAATGAACACACCACTATTAGCACATAAATAGGTTTAATAGCACATAATACAATTTAAAATCAAACAAAAAATGAAAAAACATTTGAGATACGCCTTCAGTCAGTATGGAGTTAAAGAACTAGAAGGACATAAAAACAATCCACAAATTATATCGTATTTCACTGAGATAGGATACAAAGGAAAACACCTAAAAGATGAAACCGCTTGGTGCTCAGCCTTTGTTAATTGGGTGCTTAAGATGTGTGACGCTCCGTACACAGGAAAACTCAATGCAAGAAGCTGGTTAGAAATTGGAATGAAAACCAATAGTCCGCAGCCAGGTGATATCGTAGTACTGTGGAGAGAAAGCAAAAAAAGCTGGAAAGGACACGTAGGATTCTATATCAATCAGGTAGATGACGAAATCTTTATTCTTGGTGGAAATCAAGATAATCAAGTAAAAATATTAGGGTATCCCGCATCAAGGCTTTTAGGATATAGAGTGATTATTTAAAATGTATGAAAACAAAACCTGTATATGTGTTTATCTGTTCTGTGTTGTTCTTTATGCTCCTACACGAGTGTTGTGTATCTCATGATAAAAAGGCTCAAAAGGGCAAAAACCAGGATATCATGTGTAAAAAGAAACCTATAAAGCCGATGGATGATTTCTGTACTAATCAATCAAATTAACCTACAATTCAGCAGACTTTATCACATACGCCTTCTTTATAGCCTTATAACACCTTAACAACTGTAATATGTTGAGATGTGTGTAAAATTACATAGAACACTCTTTTTTAAAACAAACAAATTACAAGTATTTAGACAATAATATAAGGTATGTAATCGATATAATGTTAAATATCACTGAAACTATTGTATTATTACAAATAATAATTGCACATGTCTAACATTTGTTAGATATTTGTATCAAATAAAGCAAACAAATGATTTTAAAAGATTTTTACTTAGACAAGAAAGCACGTATCGAAGCCGAAACTGGTTTTAGTGGAGTCATACCAGATATTACTTTATATAATGATACTATTTTCAGAACGCCCATTACAACACCAACAGTGCTATTCAAATATGATACGGTAGATTGGGAAACCTCTTCAGAGCAAACCTACAAAGCAGATGCAACATTCTGCATTTATATCGTACTTCCTTTGCAAGGACAATTGGCGAGTATTCAAAATTATGAAATAGTATTTGATATCGCTCAAAACATTGATAAGGCCATTCTGTCAAGAAATACAACAGCGACCCCTTTGATAGATTCTAATTCGACTTTTAAAATTAAAGAAAAACAGTATTGCAATCACGAGCAAGATAACTGGGAAAAAACAGATTATTTCATTTGGGAGATATCTTATAAAACCACACTTATAGAAACGGAGCTTAAAAAACGATACAGGTTGGTATACAATGGAGCTACGGTTGAAGAATTAGAAAATCAGGGATACACGCTTACAGAAGGACCTGCAGGCGCCTTTATTTCTTTAGAAGATCAAGAAATCAATGAGATCATTGAGTCTCCATTAAAAAACAATAATTAGTAATAACATATAAACAATAATAAGCTATGAGACGCAGTAATAAATTATTAGAAAAAAGAAGATTATTTGTATTAGATTATATACAAGAAAATCAAGAAAAACAAATGAAAGTGATTGTAAATGAGCTTTCAGAAAAACTCTTTGTAACAGAACGTACAATTTATACCATTATACAAGAAGGAGTACAATCACAAGCTTCGTAATAAGTTAATGAAACTATTGATTTTGAATGCTTTAAATTCAATATCAAGATAAAATGAAAGTATATTTGTACTAGGAATAAAGCGCGCTCCTTACCTTAAATAAAGTTCAAAAACTCTTCTTAATCCTTAAGAAGAATCATATTCTAAAATTTCTGAATACTAAGATTTTATGAAGCCATACAACGCTTCATACAGCCCTTTTTATGCTCAAATTTTAAAACAATTAAACAATAAAATAATTAAAACCTTAACATTAAAATTAAATTATGGGTACATTAAATGACGTAGTAATTAACAAACTTTCAGGCGGATTAGGAAGAAGAAATCCTAGTCAAGACATGGTGTCTGGATTACTATTTGACGGATTAGCGACAACTCCATCTGGATCGCTAGAACAAGACAAAGCGTATCGTTTAGCTTCTGTAGAAGATGCTAAAGCATTAGGAATTGAGGAAGCGTATGATGTAAATGGGCAATCAGCGTATTACCAAATTCAACAGTATTTTAGATTAAACCCATCAGGAGATCTATTCATTATGGCAACAACTGGTGCTACGTATACAGAAGTAGCAGGAAAAGCAAAAGCATTCCAAGAAACTGTCAATGGAGAAATCCGTCAGATGGCAATTATTTATTCTGGAACAGCAGATTTTGCAGCAACAAAAGCAGCTGCGCAAGAAGCACAGGTACAAGCAGACGCAGCCTATGCAGACTATATGCCTTTTGAAGTGTTGATTGAAGGAAAAGGATTTGCAGCAGTAGTATCTGCAGGAGTATCAGATGCAGAAGACCTTGCAGATTTTGGAGCAAGTAACGTATCTGTTGTGGTCGCTATGGATGTGGCAGCAGCAGGAACCTATCTTAATACAGCAGCAGTAGGGATGGCTCTAGGAGCAATTTCTCGTGCAAAAGTATCAGAAAACATCGCATGGGTAGAGCAATTTAATCTTGCAGGCGCAGGATTCTCAAAAGCAGGATTTGTAGGTGGAGAAGAAGTAAAAACACAAGGAGCACTTGAAACATTAAACAGCAAGCGCTATGTATTTGCAAGAACACATACAGGATTGCCAGGCGTATATTTTAATGACAGTCATACGGCAACTTTAGGGACTTCAGACTTTGCGTATGTAGAGAGCAATCGTACTATCAATAAAGCCGCACGTTTATTACGTACCGCATTATTACCAAAACTAAACTCACCTATCCTCGTAAATGATGCTGGACAATTAGCACCCTCTGTTACAAAAGGATTTGAGACGTTATGTCGCGCAGCTTTAGAAGGAATGGTTTCAAACCAAGAAGTATCTGTATTTGATGTGTTTGTAGATCCTTCTCAAGATATCCTTGCAACCTCTGAGTTACGCATTAAAGCAGAAGTTACCCCAGTTGGAACGGCTCGTAAAATTATCGTAGACCTTGGATTTAAAAATCCATTTGGACTAGGCGCATAAGAAGAGTCTTAAAAACAATTATTCACAAAGAAAAATTAGAATTTAAAATATGAATGCATTACCATTAATAAACGGACAACAACATAGCTGGTCTTCTATTGAAGTACGTATGTTAGACAACATCGTAACAGGGATTACCTCTGTAAATTATGACGATTCAGTCATGAAGGAAAACCACTATGGAGCAGGAGATCTTCCAGTACACAGAGGACGTGGTAAATATGAAGCAAAAGCTTCTATTACATTATATAACTATGAGGTAGAAGCAATTATCGCAGCGTTACCAAGAGGAAAACGTTTACAAGACGTTCCTGCTTTTGATATCGTCGTAAGCTACTTGGATGATACAAATGATATTATCACGCACGTAGTACGTAACTGCGAGTTTAATACAAACTCACGTGGTATTAACCAAGGAGATACAAAAATTGAGGTTTCTTTTGACCTTATTTGTTCTCACATTGAATGGAACTAAAAATACCATAAAGGAGTTGGGTAGAAGAGATACTTAAAACGTATATGCACCCTACTATTCAGATCCTTTGACTTTTTAATGTGCCCTTCACAAGACCCTAAACGGGCAAGACAGACAACATAGCATAACGTTTGTAGCGTCTCGTTGGAGTAGCACATCACTCGTAAAAAGGTTGCTTTTAAGAATATCTTAATTGTATATCCTTAAAGGTAGCCTTTCTCATTAGTAAAACTCAATTTTGAGAAGTCTGTAAGACGTACTCAACATTGTAAGTTGTACTAATCCCGCTTTTTCAGCGGGATCTAGGTTTAATCTTTTTGAAGCCTATTCTCTTGATAATTTTCTCTTTACAAGAGGCAATTTTGGAATCTTAAAGGTTACATCAAGTAAAACAGGATTCAAATAAATCTCTCGTGGGCTTACCCTGAGGATTATTTAATCCTTCTTAATTATAACAATTCACAAAATAACCGTACCCATGAATACCAAAGTAAAAGATATTACAAAAGTAATAGACGGTAACATCACGCAAGGACAATTCAATACCTGGAAAAATAAATATGGTCGCGTAGTCAAACTACAAATGGAAGATGATGATGCAAACCTACTATATGCCTATTTTAAAAAACCAGATATAAGCATACGTTCAGCCGTTTTACAAGCCTCAAAAATGGATGAATTTAAAGCTCTCGAAGTACTCTTTAAAAACTGTTACTTAGGAGGAGATGGCGCTATAGAGCAAGAAGATGATCTGCGCTTAAACATTACAACCGCATTTTCAGACCACATACAGCCCAAACCTGTAAAAGTAGAAGTACTTTAAAAAAGGGAACGCCCTGAAAAATAGAAGGAACTTAGATCCAGTATTTTTCATATTCTTCTTGAAACGTAAGTGTTTCCATAGAGTCCATACGGTCTATAAGCAAGATCCCGTTGAGGTGATCAAGTTCGTGCTGGGCAACAATCGAAGCAAAGCCTTCCAGTGTCTCTTGAAAAGGATTACCATCACGATCTATCGCTTTCAACACAACGCTTTTACAGCGCTTTAATTTACCTCGTATAGCAGGAATAGAAAGGCATCCTTCCCAGCTGTCTACAAGGGTGTCATCTAGAACTTCTATTTCTGGATTAATAGCAATATATAATGGAAAAGAGTTTTTCTCTGGATACCTAGGATTTTCAAAGTTCTCCATCAAGAATACACGTTTTAAAATTCCTACTTGTGGCGCCGCAATGCCAACACCATTTGTAAAACGCATCGTGTCAATCATCGCATCAATAGCTTTTTGGAAATCGAGAGTATGTAACTCATTACCTACAGCTATAGAAGTTTTGCGTAAGAGGGGATTTCCCATTTTTAAAACATCGAGTACTGCCATCTGTATGATTTTAGATCATAAATGTACAATTCTGTTTGATTTAAAATAGCATATAGAATAGTAACTAAAGTAAATCCCAACCGAAAACGATTGGGATTTGAAAAACTATAAGAGAATTACTTGTTTCTTAACTTAGAATTCAATCTCTTTTAAGGTTTAATATCTCGAAGCTTGCTTCGGAAATTAAAAAATATATTCCGTTGAATGCCTCTCAGACATATATAGTGGTAGTTTACTTACGGTTTTTTGCCTACCGAGGCTTCGGTTTTACCTTCTTCGTTACGTAAGCGTCTTTGTATTTTCCGAATAGCAGATTCTATTGATTTCTCTGGCTCTATGACATTGTATTCTCCCCAGAATGTTGGATCAGAAAACCCAGAAGCTTCATCAGACATGATGATAGATGCGCTCATGGTATTCTTAGACGTCCAGTCTTGTGTGTTGTCAAAGAGCTCCCAATCGGTAACAGCCATCTCACAGGTTAAAGTGTAAATAGATTTAAATAATCTACGGCGTTTTTTAACTTCAAATGAGAGGTTTGCCTTACTATATCCATAATACCACTTTCCATTTTTCTCGCGATAGTCTATTGTATAGTCTATATTTTTTGCTTTGATACGTACATTATCTGGTTTACTTTTTACCAAAAGCTTGAGAACTTCACTTTGATTTGAGAGATTCATACTAAAGTCTGCCTTCACTAATGCCAACGAGTTGGTATTAATATAAAGTTTACCGTTATAAAGAGGGTCAAGTACATTATCTTTTTGCTTGAAATGTACGGTGTATACAGGCGTTCCATTAATTTCTGATGCAGGTCCAAATTCAAACTCATAGCCTTCCATTGTATAGGGAGTGAATACATACTCTGGATACTTCATTAAGTCTATATATAGGGCACTAAATGGTCCTCCTTGAAGTTTTAAGGCAATGGTGTCAAGTTTAGAGTAGTCTGTATTTTTTCTTGATTTCACAAGTTTGATGACATCTTTTTTGGAGTCTCCATAAGGTTGTTTGTATACATTTAATACAGCTTCAGCTAAAGATGCATTTTTGTTTCTCTTTTTGATGGTCTCTCTATAAAAAGTAGTCATTAGCGTTTTATCTTCTAAATAATTAGAACGCTTATTTTCAAATACTTTATTGACGAGATCTCGTGCGTTTTTATAGGAAGTAATACTTACTTCAGTAAGTTCGATCGTTGAGGTTTGTAAAGTAATGCGAAGGTCTTCTTCATTGTCTCTGCTAACAATGATTGTTTTCGGTTTATAACCAAGGGCATCAATTTTTAAAATAATAGTTTTAGTAGTATTCAATTTTAATAAAAAAGAACCTTCTGTATTGGTGATGGTACTTACATTGCTATTCACTTCTTGGATCGATGCTGCAATAATAGGTTCTCCAGTAGTGATGTTTACAACTTGACCATTGATCTCTATAAAAGAGTCATTGGTTTGTGCATATACGCTGGTGACGTAGGAGCTTAAGAAAATTAATAAAAAGGTGACTGACATTAATTTTCCTATTTTTTCTGGTAATAAATAAGAAATTTTCATACTGTTGTCTTTTAAGATGTATTCATTAGAATAATAAATACCACCTATTAAGATACGATTTTTTTATTTTGAATCCTATAGAATAGATATCTAGAAAGAAGTTTAGCATCGTTTTTTAACAACTTTAACAGTGTTTATGAGTGAAACGCTGTTCTGTACAGTTTGTAAGATGCATATAAGATAGTTAGTTGAACTCATCCCGCTTTTCAGTGGGATCTAAAATTTAAGACCTCGACCCTTTGGTCGATTTTTAGCGTCCAGAGCTTGCTAGGGAGCTTAATACCTTTTATTGTTATCAGATTACATTAAAAAAAAATATCCCTCTATGTCATTTGACATAGAGGGATCGTATATTGAATGTTTTGAGATTATTATAAAGAGTTGTAATAATCCATAATTTTTGAGAAGTCTTCGGCCTTCTTGACTTTTAATTTATTGCTTTTTATGTAGGTTTCTACTTCTGTAGCTTTATCTCCCATAACTTTCAGGAGTTTAGATTTTTTAAGTTGAAATTTATCAAAATTTTCACCTTGTTGCACATAATAGTCATAACGCAATAGAAATTTATCATTAGAAGAGCCTCGTTGAGGATTAGGATTTCCTTCTTTAATCTCTATACGGTAATCTTTATAAATAGAAAAGTCTTTGTTTGCAGCTAGAACTTCAAAAACTCTATTGTTTTTATGAACAGGCGAGAATACACTTTTAAATTTTTTATCATTAATATGAACTTCTTTTAAATTTCTAAAATTGAAAGTGAAGATCGAATCTTTTCCTATTTGAGATTGGAATGCGTTCCGTTGAGCATTAAAGTTGAGATTGTCTAATCGCACGCTAGTTTCTTCTGAAGAGACCGTTCCATCATTAGACCACTCATCATAAAGATACACAGTACCGTCAATGGTGTTTCTATTGTTTCTAATGATAGAAATAGATCCAAAAGCAGCTCTGTTACTACCTAGATTTGTAAGTCCAACAAGAATATTGTTGTTTGGGTTTACACTTTCACTTTGCCCAGAGACTATTGAAGAACATAAGAAGAGTGCAATAATTAAGATTCTTAACATAATTTGTAGTTTTTTAAGGCGCTAAAATAAAAAAATATCAATCATACTAAGGCAAACCCCGACGCAAATTACCTCCTAAAAAGGTCAAAACTTAAAATTTAACATTCCATTTGTAAGAATTTATCTTTGAAGAAAATTCTAAAACAGAATTACAGATGTAAAAGCGCTAGGCACTTTTATTTATTTCTTACTTTTTGCTCCCAAGCCCAAGCAGATATCATTGCTTCGTTCAATGTGCTATGTGCTTTCCAACCTAAATTTTCATTAGCTTTACGCGTATCTGCATAAGCAGCAACGACATCACCTTCTCTTTTATCGACGATTTTATAAGGAAGTGATGTATTAGTCACTTTTTCAAAAGAAGTAATCACTTCTAGTACAGAGCTTCCAACACCAGTTCCTACATTAAAGACTTCATAGTTGCTTTCATTCTTTTCTTGTAGTAAGCGCTCCAAGGCAACTACGTGTGCTTTTGCAAGATCTACTACGTGAATATAATCACGTATAGCAGTACCATCTGGAGTAGGATACGTATCTCCGTAAACAGATAACTGATCTCTTAAGCCAATAGCTGTTTGCGTAATAAAAGGCACTAGATTTTGTGGGACACCTGTGGGGAGTTCTCCAATCTCTGTAGATGGATGTGCACCGATGGGATTAAAATAACGGAGTGATATCGCGTTGAGATGTGATGCGATTTTACACGTATCTCTTATGATTTCTTCTCCTATTTGTTTTGTGTTGCCATACGGAGATTCAGCTGGTTTTACTGGAGCATTTTCTGTAATTGGTAACTCATCGGCTTGTCCGTACACCGTGCAAGAAGAACTGAAAATAAAACTAGCTTTTTCCTTTTTTTGTAGTTCTTGGAGTATGTAAATTAAGGTTGCAATATTATTCTCATAATAAAGCAACGGTTCATTCACACTTTCTCCCACAGCCTTAGACGCTGCAAAATGAATCACTCCTGCAATATGCTGGTAACGTGTAAAAAAGTCTTGTACTTTTGATTTTTCTCGCAAATCAAATTCTTCAAAAATAGGAGCTATGCCTGTAATAGCAGTAATTCCTTTTAATACTTCTTTGGATGCGTTTGAGCAGTTATCTATAATAATGACTTCGTATCCATTATTCTGTAGTTCGACAACAGTGTGAGATCCTATAAATCCTAATCCTCCAGTAACAACTATCTTCATCTTATTCCCGCGAAGGCGGGAATATTACCCCGCTATCTAAATTAATAATTAATTTTACAAGCCTTCCAGCTATATATGTTTCTTTACAAATAAGGTAAGAATCTAATCCCGCTTTCGTCTTTGTTTACGTCTTTACAAGTAAATTATGTATAAGAGCTTCTTATTTAACTCTTTCTCTTATACGTTCCTACCTATCGGCGAGGCAAGTTCGCGAAAGCTAAAGAGCAACAAAAGTAAACTTTCTGTACGTTAATTTCTTTTTAAAATATTAAATACGTACTTAAAACTAGCAATACAATGAGTCCTCCTACGATATATGCATACTTCCAAGGGGTTGTATCAATTGCTTGCGTTTGCGTTGGTACATATACATCTGTTTTAGGTTTGATGAGTCCTATGATAAGCATGATAATTATATTTACTACGAATAGAATACCCATAATATGAAGAAAATGCGGGAATGCTTCTGCTTTAATAATGGCAAGTTGAACTACATCTGTAATTCCTGATGCATCTGCTGCTGCAAGTGCGGCTTCTTGATATTTTGGTCTCAAATACATACTTACTAAATACATTACTACACCCGCAATCATCACGATTTTGGCGCCAATAGCTGGGACTTTCTTTGTTAAGATTCCAACAACAACAACGGCTAGAATAGGCACACTTAAACTACCCAATGCCTGTTGTATATAATCAAAAAGACCATCTGGGGCATTGGCAATAAAGGGAGCGATACTCATAGAAATTACAGCGATTAAAAGGCCAAATAACTTTCCAGCTTTTACCGTTTGCTGTTCTGTAGCATCTTTCTTAAAAAACTTTTTATACAAGTCAAATCCAAAAAGGGTCGCACTACTGTTTAATAAACTATTAAAAGAACTTAAGACAGCACCAAAGAGTACGGCTGCAAAAAATCCTAATAAAGCGGGGGGGAGTACTTCCTTTACCAATTCTGGATAGGCCTGATCTGGTGAACTAAGATTCCCCTCAAATACATGCCAAGCAATAATACCTGGAAGCACCACAATCACTGGAATCAAAAACTTAACAAAAGCAGCTAGCATCATCCCTTTCTGTCCTTCTCGTAAACTTTTGGCTCCAAAAACACGTTGTAATATAGATTGGTTGGTTCCCCAATAATACATCTGAGCAATCATCATTCCTGTAAAAATCGTACCTACGGGGATCGATGAGGTCACATCTCCAGTCACATCAAATTTATCTTGATTCTCGGTCCATAATTCATTAAGACCTGTCATCATATCTCCATCACCAATAAGCTTTAAACCAAAGTAAGGAATTAATAAACCTCCTATAAGCAGTCCTATAGCATTGATAAGATCTGAGACAGCAACTGCTTTAAGACCTCCAAAGATAGCATATACAATACCTATCAAACCAATACTCCATACACATACCCATATAACGGTGCCTTCAGACATTCCTAGCATCGTGGGCAAATCAAACATGGTACTAAAGGCTAGTGATCCAGAGTATAAAATCGTAGGTAAGAGTACAATACTAAATGCAATTAAAAATAATACGGAGAGTATCGCTTTTGTGTTTTCGTCAAATCGACCTTCTATGAATTCGGGAATGGTTGTGATTCCTTTTTTCATATACTTTGGCAGTAAAAATACTGCGGTGAGTACGATAGCAATCGCGGCTAGTGTTTCCCAAGCCATTACCAGGATTCCTTCTGAAAATGCTTGTCCATTCAAACCTACAATTTGCTCTGCCGATAGGTTGGTCAATAATAAGGAACCAGCAATGGTAATAGCGCCAAGGCTTCTACCTCCTAAATAATAGCCATCTGCAGATTTTTCGTCTGTTTCTCTGGTTTTCCACCATGCATATCCTGCTACCAATAGCGTAAATCCAATAAATGAAATGATTCCCATGTATTTAAGTTTTGTTAGTATAACGTCTAAAATATGACTTTTTAACAAAATAATAAGAGTTCTATTGCGAACCTTTTTACTATAACGTTTGCGCCATGCTTATTTCGCTTTCGCGAAAGCGTATACCTTATTTATCTTCTATAAAGTCACTATTACTATTTTTTAAGCGTCAAATTCTCCTTCATAATAGTTTGACGCATCTTTTATCAAAAGATCTAGCCATTTATTTTCTTCAATCACACGTCCTTCATCCCAACCTAAATATTTTACAAGATCTTCTTGTACTAGCTGTCTGTACCTATGTACGCTATGTATGTCAAAATAGAGCCTTCCTGTTCTTCTCACAAAAAAGTCGGCAAGAGCATTGGTCATTTCGTGATGAACGCTGTACCATACTTCTGCACGTATCAGACGTTCTTCGGCAGATTCATTTAAAAAATAATCTGTTTTTTCTATAATGTCATCTGCTTGTTTTCCATAGGTGGTGGCAAGATATAAACTTTGATGTACATCATGAATTCCGATCATTTTTAACTGAGAAGCAATCTCTTTTTCATAGATATTTACCTCTTTGGTATTTGTCATGGGATTAGAAGTAAGCGGAATACGATCGGTGTGTGATTTTACAAGATGATTTTTTTTCTTTTCAGGTACCTGTTTTAAAACGGTATCAATAACACGTTGAGCCATCTTACGATAGCCTGTAAGTTTTCCACCCGCAATAGAAATAAGCCCTGTTTTGGAAACAAAGATTTCATCTCTCCTAGAAAGTTCAGAAGGATCTTTTCCTTCTTCATGAATCAGAGGTCTTAATCCAGCCCAGTTAGATTCAATATCATCGATGGTTAATTGTATGTCTGTAAACATATTGTTGACTGCATCCAATAAATACTGCGCATCTTCTTTGGTAGCAACCACGCGGTTTAAGTTTCCATTATAATTGGTGTCGGTCGTTCCTACATACGTAGATCTGCCTCTTGGGATAGCAAATATCATCCGTCCATCAGGCACATCAAAATAGATAGATTGCGTTAAAGGGAAACGTTCTCTTGAAAAAACAATGTGCACTCCCTTGGTAAGGTGTAGATGTTTATTGTTTTTAGAATGGTCTTTTTCTCGTACTAAATCTACCCAAGGTCCTGCTGCTGAGATGTAGTTGTTTGCTTTTAACTTAAAACTGCTTTTGGTGTTATAATCATAACAATGTAGGCTCTTTATTTTTCCTTCATCATCATAATTAAAGGATTTCATTTCGCAATAATTAATCACACAGGCTCCGTACGAAGCTGCTTTTTTGAGTAATTCAATAGTCAGTCTTGCATCATCTGTACGATACTCAGCATAATACCCACCCCCTATAAGCTGTTCTTTATTAAGTAGTGGTTCCTTGTCTGCAGTTTCTTGTGCAGTAAGCATTTTGCGTTTATCATTGCCTTCTACATTGGCAAGAAAGTCATATACTTTAAGTCCAATAGCAGTCATCATTTTGCCGTAGGTGCCTCCTTCAATTAAAGGGAGTAGCATTTTTTCAGGAACGACTAGATGAGGTACTAGTTTGTGTACAGTAGCTCGCTCACTTCCAGATTCTTTGACAAGTCCTATTTCTAGTTGCTTTAAATAGCGCAAGCCTCCATGAATGAGCTTGGTGGATTTATTACTCGTGCCAGATGCAAAATCATTTTTTTCTATAAGACATACATTCATTCCTCTGGAAGAAGCGTCTAGTGCAATACCTGCTCCTGTCACACCACCACCGATAATGATGAGGTCAAAACGTTCATTTTTGGCTCTTTGTAATTGGGTGCCTCTATCTAAAATAGAAAAACGGATAGGACCTTCTTCTTTCACCGAAAGCATATTTTGATTGGAAGATTTTGTTCGGGATACGGCTTGTTGCCAACCTCTATATTTTTTAGTTCGAACGTATTCTGTTATTTGAGGAGTAAACAAGGTATCTACTTTTCTTATTTTTGAAATATCTTTTTTAGTCCAGATACCCGCTTTTATCCCAGCTAGAAACGCTGCTCCAAGCGCTGTTACTTCAAGCATTTTAGGACGGTCAACTTCTACGTTAAGAATATCAGACTGAAATTGCATCAGGTAGTTGTTTGCTGTGGCACCACCATCTACTTTTAGAGATTTCATTTGTTTGCCGCTATCTTCTACCATGGCTTCTAGCACGTCTCTAGATTGGTAGGCGAGTGCGTCTATGGTTGCTTTAATGATTTCGTTTTTACCAGAATCTAGGGTAAGTCCATAAATAGCACCTTTTGCTTTCATATCCCAGTGCGGAGCGCCAAGACCTGCAAAGGCAGGGACTACATATAAATCGTCTGGTGTTGTTGTAGCCTGACAAATAGCCTCGGTGTCTTTTGCCTGATCTATGACTTGAAGTTTATCTCTTAACCATTGAACAGCAGCACCAGCTACAAAAACACTCCCTTCTAACGCGTACTTTATATTATCTGTTTCAAGACTTGCACAGAGTGTGGTTAATAATCCATTTTTAGAATGATAGGGTTTTTTACCTGTGTTCATAAGCATAAAACATCCTGTTCCATACGTGTTTTTTGCCATTCCAGATTTATAGCCTCCTTGTCCAAACAATGATGCTTGCTGGTCACCAGCCACCCCATATATTGGAATTTGATGTTTTTTATAGGTAAATTGTCCAAAGTCAGACGAAGAGTACTGTACGTTGGGAAGCATCGCTCTAGGGATTTGTAAAGCATCCAGCATTGTTGAATCCCAGTCTAACTCTAAAATATTATATAATAACGTACGAGAAGCATTAGAATGATCTGTAAGATGATGCTTTCCTTGTGTGAACTTCCATATCAACCAACTATCTATGGTTCCAAATAAAAGATCTCCTTTCTCAGCTTTTTCTTGTGCACCTTCTACATGATCCAAAATCCATCGAACCTTCGTTCCTGAAAAATAAGAATCAATAACAAGCCCTGTGTTTTTAGCTACATATTCTTCTAACCCTTGTGCTTTTAATTGTTCACATATTTCAGAAGTGCGTTTGTCGAGCCACACAATTGCATTGTATATAGGCTTGCCTGTGGCTTTATCCCATACAACAGTTGTTTCTCGTTGGTTGGTAATACCAATAGCTGCAATTTGATCAATGGTAATCGCAGACTTTTCTATCACTTCTTCAAATACTTCTTGCTGATGTCTTACAATCTCCAAAGGATCATGTTCTACCCATCCAGATTTTGGATATTTTTGTGTGAGTTCTTTTTGGGCGATCCCATAAATTTTTCCTTTTTTGTCAAAAATAATAGCACGTGTGCTTGTAGTGCCTTGATCAAAAGCAATAATGTATTCTTTACTCATAATTGGTCAGCTGAAAATCTTTTTGTTTTTAAAGATAAGTATTCTTACGTAAAATTTGAGTGTTGTAAGAATTCGCTGAGACAGGCTTTTGTTTTTAGAATATCTTTTCGTGAATTTTAGAAAGATTTATATATATTTGATATGTCATTATATCCTTCCTTTTATTTGTATAAAAAGGGTCATTAACTCAGTTGGTTCAGAGTGTTACCTTGACAGGGTAGAAGTCACTGGTTCGAATCCAGTATGACCCAC